>Ga0209089_10003553_pt1 | contig 13255 bp, 10 predicted proteins | sample ArcticOcean_MG_C_FD_187431 | JGI IMG/M metagenome (GOLD analysis project Ga0209089, IMG submission 187431) | Marine microbial communities from western Arctic Ocean - ArcticOcean_MG_CB2_150 (SPAdes) (version 2) | ecosystem: Environmental > Aquatic > Marine > Oceanic | place: Arctic Ocean: Canada...
GCTCCTCGCGCAGGTCGATAGCTCCGTCGGCGGCAAAGTCGGCGTGAACCTCCCCGCCGGGAAAAATCTCGTCGGCGCGTTTCACCAACCCAAACTTGTCCTGTGCGATCTCGACACACTGCGCACTTTGCCCGCGCGCGAGTTCCGCGCAGGTCTTTCGGAGGTCATTAAATACGGCATCATTTATGATGCTAAACTCTTCCGCCGCCTCGAGCGCGACCTCCCCAAACTGCTGCAACAACACCCTGCCACCCTCTCGGACATCATCGCGCGGTGCTGCCAAATCAAGGCCGAAGTCGTTGGCCAAGACGAAAAAGAAGCCGGTCTGCGCGCCATTCTCAATTTCGGCCACACCCTTGGCCACGGACTCGAGGCCATTTCCAAATATGGAAAATATCTCCACGGTGAAGCCATCAGCATCGGCCAAGTCGCCGCCGCCCAAATTTCTAAAACTCAAACCGGCCTCCCCGCCAAAGACGTCGCCCGCATCACTGCCCTCTTCCAAAATTCCGGCCTCTCCACCCAAGTAAAACTCACCGCGCCCCAAACCAAACGCCTTTTCACCGCCATCCAACTCGACAAAAAAGTGACCGCCGGCCAAATCAATTTCGTCCTAGCCAAAAAAATCGGCAAAGTAATCACTGGCCAATCCGTCAAGCCCGCCCAAATCCGCGCTGCCCTCAACCATCAACCCTCAACCATCAACCCCCAAAATGGCCGTTAGCGAAACCATTGTCCGCGAGTTCTTCGAGCTGCACGGCTTCTTCGTGCGCCAGCAGCGCAAGCACATCGCGCCTAAGCGCGAGGACGATGAAGTTGATTTTTATGTGCATAATCCCAGTGGCCCCGGCGGAGAAAGTGAAGTCCCCTTCGTGCTCGAATCCGCCGCAGATCTCAAGCACCTCACCCGCGCCGTCGTGGTTGTGAAAGCGTGGCACACTGAGGTCTTCACCCAAGCCGTGCTCGCCCACGCGCCGGAGATGTTCCGCTTTGCCGGCCCAGAAACTTTTGCCCGCGCCACCCACGCCTTCGGCAGCCCCGGACCGCTCACCAAAATCCTCGTCGTCCCCGCCCTCCCCACCGCCGGCGAGGCCCGCCAGCAGAGCATCGACGTCCTCCGCGCCAAAGGCATCGACGCCGTCATCGCCTTCCGCACGATGCTTTCCGACCTCATCGACCACATCGAAGTCAACCGCAACTACCAAAAAAGCGACCTCCTCCAAATCATCCGCATCCTAAAAAACTACGACCTCTTCGCCGCTCCACAATTGGAGCTATTCAATATGCCCAAGCCCAAGCGTGAACGGAAACACAAGGGCAAAGCGAAGACTTGAAAATGAGTTGGGGAATGCTACCCTAAATCAATGAGTACGGTTGAAGAAATTTAGACTGCGGTACAGCAGTTGACAATTGAAGAACGGGATCAATTGAGGGACTGGTTTCAGGCTTTTGAGGATGATGACTGGGATCGTGAAATCGCCGCTGATGTTGCAGCCGGAAAGCTGGATAAATTGGAGGAAGAAGCCGTAAAAGATTTTGGAGAAGGCCGGTGCACCAAGCTGTGACGCATAAGTCACAAAAGTAGTTTTGGCACAAATACGATGGCTTGTCCGATAACGTTCGGGAATTGGCGGACAAACAATTCCTGCTGCTGAAGGAAAATCATCGGCATCCATCCCTGCATTTCAAACCGGTGGGGCACATTCTCTGGTCGGCGCGGGTGAGTCGTGATTATCGCGCCCTCGCCGCAAAGGATGGGGACACGTTCGTCTGGTTTTGGATTGGCCCGCACGACGAATACCAACGGCTCATTCGGGCTATGACTGGATAATCCTGTTTTCTCCGCGCTCGGTTTTGAGTACCTTCCCCCCGGATGCTACTCGTCATCGACAACTATGATTCGTTTACCTTCAACCTCGTGCAATATTTGGGCGAGGAAGATGTGGCGATGGAGGTGCATCGGAATGATGAAATTACGTTGGAACAAATCGAGGCGCTGAAGCCAGAGCGCATTCTCATCTCGCCCGGACCGTGCACGCCGCGCGAGGCGGGGCTTTCCAACGACATCATCAAAACCTTCGGCCCGCGAACGCCGCTCTTGGGCGTTTGCCTCGGGCACCAGTGCATCGGCTATTCTTTCGGTGCCGAGGTGGTGGTGAACGACCAAATTATGCATGGCAAAACCTCGCCCATTTCGCACGATGGAAAATTTCTGTTTGCGGGAATGCCCAATCCCTTCGTCGCCACGCGTTATCACTCACTCGTCGTCAAGCGCGACACGGTTCCGGACTGTCTCGAAATCAACGCCGAGACCGAAGCCGGCGAAGTGATGGGATTGCGCCACAAGGAGCATCCGATTTGGGGCGTGCAGTTTCATCCCGAAAGCATCCTCACCGAAGACGGCCGGACACTGCTGCGAAATTTTTTGAAGTTAGGGTAAACGGGAGGGATGAGTTCCACCTCGTCCCATTTCGTTTAGACACGGATTACACTGATTTTCACAGATAAAAAAATCCGTGCGAATCCATGAAATCCGTGTCCTTGATTTGTGGCAAGGTGGAACTTGCCCCTCCCGCATCACTGACGCGCCTGTTCGATCATTTCCTTGATGGTCACCGGCTTGCCGCCGCGGCGTTTGCTTTCATCGGCGGCGGACATGAAGGCAAACATCTCGATGGTTTCCTGTGAGCTCACCGGCACTTTGCCGGTTTGGAACATCTTCACTGCTTCGACCACGAGCGGCGCATAGCCGTCATATTTTCCCGCTTCGCTTTCGCCTTTGGTGCCTTTGGCTTTGCCGCCGTAGCCTTTGCCTTCGCGGAAGATGCCGATGCGGCCGCCTTTCCATTTGCCTTCCACTTCTATTTTGCCATCGGCAGAGGTGCGGCGCACGACGCTTTGGCAGCCGGAACCCATCACGGTGAAAAGCGATTCGCAGCCGTGCACGCCGTACCAAAACAAATCCGGATGATGCACCTCCAGCGAGCAGGGACTGTGCACCTCGGCGCGGGTGACGGTGCCGATGGAGCCGTGGCGAATGGCTTGGTTCGTTTTCCCGTAACGCAGCGAGGACGAGCTGAAAATCGGCACGCCCTTTTTCTTGGCGTAGTCAAAAATGAAAATCACATCCGCCAGCGAGCCGGCCATCGGTTTGTCGATGAAGAGCGGCAAGCCCGCATCAATCACCGGGATGGATTGGCGCACCTTCGGCCGGCCGTCCACGCTCTCGAGCATGATGGCGTCCACATTTTTGCACAGCTCGGCGATGGTGGGATAAAGCTTGAGGCCGTATTGCTTGGTGAGCGTGTCGGTGAATTTATCAACGCGATCCGCGCTGGAAGGAATGTCGCGACTGCCGCCCACGAACGCCGCCACCACCTTGGCCTTGGCGAGCGGCCCGGTGGCCTTCGGGTCGTTGATGATTTTGGTGAAGGCAGTGACGTGTGAAGTGTCCAGTCCGATGATGCCAATCCGAAGATCCTTGGCGGTTGCGAGCATGGGAATGACAAACGACAGTAGGAGTGTGAATATACGTTTCATGATAATTGGATTCGCCGGAGGCTGGCGTGGCCCGTGGCGGTTGGCAAGCCTAAGCCTTCGTGGTGATCTCGCCCCAGTCGATGCCGTGGCGCTTTGAATATTCCGAGAGCACCTTTTCGTTCTCAATCAAGACTGTGCGCACCACTGACGACTCGTCCGCGTAGCCGACATCCGGCACGGTGTCGGGAATGAGATGCAACTGCTTGTGTGCGTACGCCAGCGCAAAACACGCCTCGGCGATCGTGAAATAGGTGATGTCGCTATCGGCGTTTTCCGCGTAGTCCTCAATGACATCGGCTAGGAACTCGAGCTGATCCACCAAGTGCGGAAACTTTGGCGCATGGATCTCGGCGAACTCCAGCTTCAGTTGCGGCAGCTTAGCATGGATGCCTTGGAGAATCTTCGGCGACACGCGCGCTGCGTTGTGATGAACAAAATCCTCAATGTCGGACATGGGCGTAGTTTAACCCAACCTCGCCCGGAGGCAAGCCATTGCAGCGCTTGCCGACAGTTTCAAACCACCTCAACCTCCATTTTCGGCAGCGCGTCGATGAAGGACTGCCCGTAGCGCTTGGTGAGCACGCGGTTGTCGAGCACGGCGATGATGCCGCGGTCGTCCGCTGTGCGGATGAGTCGGCCGACGCCTTGGCGGAATTTCAAAATCGCCCCCGGCAAGCTGAACTCCATGAACGCGTTGCCGCCCCGTGCCTCGATCGCTTCCACGCGTGCCTCGATGAGGGGGTGATCCGGTACGGCGAAAGGCAGCCGCGTGATGATCACGTTGGAGAGCGACTCGCCCGGCACGTCAACGCCTTGCCAGAAACTATCCAGCCCAAACAACACCGAGTCGCGATCCTGCTTAAAATCCTCAAGCATCGTTGCGCGTGGCGTGCCGGCCCCCTGCACCAAGCAGGCGATGCCCAGCTCTTCAAAAACCGGCCCCAGCGACTCGGCCACCTCCCGCATCAGCTTGCCATTGGTGAACAGCACGAACGCCTTGCCGTGCGTCAGCTTCACGAAATGCTCGATCCATTTCACCAGCGCATCCCCGTAGGCGTCATCGCGCGGGTCGGGCATCTTACCGGCCACGTACAATTTAACCTGTTTTTGATAGTCGAACGGGGAACCCATTTGCGCGCGCCGGGCGTTTTCAGCGCCAACGCCCTTGATAAAAAAATCCAGACCCGGGCACTTGCCTGTCAGGGCCTTATCGCGCTCGGCGTCCTTGATGGCCAGCGTGGCGCTGGTGCCGATGGCGGAGGTGCCGGCGTGGAAGACGCGGCCGCGCAGGTACTCGGCAATGTCGATGGGCGCGGCATTGAGCGCGAGTCCGCGTTGCATCCGGCCGGTGCGCTCAACCCAGTAGACATGGTCGTCGGCGCATTGGCTTAAAAAAACAGACACCGCGTCGCGCAGCTCGGCGATGCGCCGGTTGCACTCGACCAACTCGGCGGCGGTCCCCGGATCCTCGGTGTCTTCAATCAGGCGGCTTATCGCCTCACGCATGTTCTGCAACGGCCGCGTGACATTGTCTTCCACGAGATCGGCTTGGCGGATGCGCAGCTCACGCCAGTCGCGTTGGCGGCGCGGGGTTTTTTCGTGCTGCGAATCACAGGCGGTTTCCACCGCGCCAAAAAGTTTCTCGGCCTCCTCCAGCGTCTCGGAGACGTGGTTCACCAGCGCTCCCTGGCGTAGGGATGCCAGCAGGCCTTTTTTTGTGCGCGGATTCCACAGGCGCTGCAGGTTGAACCGCAAGGCCCCGCTCGAGACGCTCACGCCGATGTGGCGCGAGGCAACTTGTTCAAGGTGCTGCGCCTCATCAAAAACCACAAAGTCATTCTTGAACAGCAGCCCCTCGAGGTCTTCTTCCTCGTTGTCATTTGCCAACATGCCGAGCGAGGCGAAAAAGAGCGAGTGGTTTAAAACCAGCACATCCGCGCCCAGGAAACGGCGTCGGGCCTGCTGGAAAAAACATTCGCCATTCGTCTTGCCCGCATCCGACCCCGCGCCACAGAGCTTGGGCGAGCACAGCCCGCGCTCGGAGCACACCTCCTCCCACACCTTCGGATCCGGCTCAACCTCGAAATCCGACAAGCTGCCGTCCACGGTTTCCTTGCTCCATTCGTGAATACGCTTCAACTCCGCGACCTCGGGCGAGGTGAACAACCCGCCCGCTCGTGCCATGGCCCGATGCAACCGGCGAGTGCAGAGATAATTCGCGCGGCCCTTGAGCATGGTGAACGAGAACTTCACCGGCAAAATCCGCTGCAGCATTGGCAGATCTTTTTCCGCGAGCTGTTCCTGCAGGTTGATGGTGTGCGTGGAGACGATCGCCTTGCGCGCATGCGCCTGCCCGTACAGGATCGCCGGGATTAAATACGCCAAGCTTTTGCCCACGCCCGTCCCGGCCTCGACCATGAGGTTTTCTCCAGCCTCCAAGGCGCGCGCAACCGCCACGGCCATCTTTTGTTGCGGCACGCGATGCTCGAAGTTTTTCGCCTGCGAAAGCAGTCCACCGGGCCCGAAGATACCCTCCACCTGCGCGGCCAGTTCAGAGTTCGACTCGGCGGGTTGGCTGTCGGGGTGGAGGATCATGGGGAGTTTAAATTTTCAATAATCAAGTCTCAAGGAATGATCAATTTTCAAGAAACGATGATGGTGGAACAACTCGAAAATTGATCATTGATCCTTGTAAATTCTCTCAACAATTTCCTTCTCTCCGCGAAGCTTCACAATTCGGTCGGCGGCCAGCACGCCGCGCCAGCTCGTATTAGGATACAGCACACTGCGGCGGCCGATAATACTACCGGGGTTGAGCACGCTGTTGCAGCCCAGCTCGGCTTGATCTCCAATGAGCGCGCCGAATTTCTGCAGGCCAGTATCAATTTTTTCATCCCCGTGCCGCACGGTTACATTGCCGGGGAGTGATTTAAAATTAGACAAAACCACCCCCGCGCCGAGATGCGCGCGTTGACCCAGGATGGAATCGCCAACGTAGTTGAAGTGCGGCACTTCACAGCCGTTGAAAAGCAGGCAGTTTTTAAGCTCGCACGAATTCCCCACCATGCAGTTGTTGCCGATGATGACGTTGGCGCGAATGTACGCGTTGTGGCGGATGATGCAGTTGTCGCCAATGATCGCGGGGCCGAGGATCGTCGCGCCGGCCTCGACCACGGTGCCCTTGCCGATGGAGACCCGTTCGCCGATGGTGGCTTGCGGGGAAACGTCGCCGTGATTTGCAGGGTGGAGGCGGGCGGAGATGTGCTCGGCAATTTTCGGCAACGCCTCCCAAGCTGGCCCACGGTCGTCAAAGATCGAGGCATGGGCCGTCTGGTCGAGGTCAAACAATTCCGCTGGGGCGAACATGCGGCCAACGTAGGGAAAAGAGACGCCGGGCAAAACTCTTTTTTTGAAATGAAAATTTTCAGGAACCGCTTCGGCCCTCGATGGCGCGGAGCACTTGCTTGACGATCTTTGGATGCAGCGTGCGGCCGGAATGAAACGGCACCACCACACGCGTTTGGTCGCGCTTGTCAATGCGATGGCTGCCCCTCGTGCGAATCAGATCAAAGCCTGCTTGCCGCAGCCGAGCGTCGGACTCCGCGACGGTGAGACGCGGGCTCTTAGGCAACCGAGACCTCCAGTGACTTGGTGATCACTTGGTGGCTGAGCAGTTCGGCGCGCTCGTCTTCGTCCAGCGTCTCCAAGTACAGCTCCACGGCCTCAGTGATGTTGAGTCATCGCCTCGTCCACGGTTTCGCCCTGTGACTGGCAACCGGGCAGCGATGGGCAGTGGGCGTAAAACCCATCGGCGTCCTGTTCTATGACGACACTGACCTTGTTCAACATGCTTGACGTTTAACCGGCCCGGGGCAGGTTGCCAAGCTCAAACTGCAACCTCCGCGCGCAGGCGGTTTTTGAAATCCTCCAAGCCTTCGTCGAGGCCGGCCATCATTTCCAGCACCTCTACGGCGGGGAGTTTCTTTTTAAATGCGGCCAGATTTGCGGGGGCGGCGTCTTCGTCCATCTTGTTGGCGGCGATCAGGCGCGGCTTGTTGAGCATCGCGGGATCGTATTGCTCGAGCTCGCCAATGATTTTCTCGTAATCATCCCATGGGTCGCGGCCGTCGATGCCGGCCATGTCGAGGATGATAACGAGCATGACGCAGCGGCGGACATGGCGGAGAAAGGCGTGGCCAAGACCGACATTTTCATGAGCGCCCTCGATGAGGCCGGGGATATCGCACACGACCAAGCGGGTCCATCCGGGAAATTCAACCACGCCAATTTGCGGATGCAACGTGGTGAATGGGTAGGCGGCAATCTTGGGACGGGCGGAACTGATGGCGGTGAGCAGCGTGCTTTTGCCGGCGTTGGGGTAGCCGACGAGCCCAACGTCGGCCATGATCCGCAGCTCGAACAGGTAGCGGCCTTCCTCGCCGGGTTCGCCGGGCTGGGCGATGCGGGGGGCTTGGCGGACGGAGTTGGCGTAGCGTTTGTTGCCCTTGCCGCCCTTGCCGCCTTGGCACAGGACGAGGCGTTGTCCGTGCTCGGTGAGGTCGGCAACCAATTCGGCGGCTTGACCAATAGCCACGTCAGCGGTTTCCGGCTCGGGCTCAGCTTCAGGATTGATGGCCAGCGCTTGGCCGACACCGGCGGCGGCTTCCCATTTTTCATTGGACTGGGCCTTGGAGCGCGTGTGTGCATCAGGCAAACGCCAGATGACCGTGCCGCAGGGAACTTTCACGACGATCCCTTTGCCCGCGCGGCCGTGGCAGTCCTTGCCTTGGCCGTGCGCGCCGTTTTTTGCGATGAGGCGCGGCTGGTAAAACTGGGCGACGAGGTTGTTGAGGTCGTGGCTGGCCTCGAGAATTACATCGCCGCCGCGGCCGCCATCGCCGCCGCTGGGGCCGCCCTTGGGCACGAAGGATTCCCGGCGAAAGGCGATACACCCGCGGCCGCCATTGCCGGCGCGCGCGCGGATTTTTACCTGATCGACAAACATGGCGTCCTTTTCACACGGGCAATAAAAAAGGCGAGGCGGAAAACCTCGCCGAAAATAGAGTTGCGCACCAGCTAGTTTTTAACAACCTCCACAGGCTCGATGTTCACGCGGCTTTTGCCCTTATTGCGGTCAAACTTCACGCGGCCGGTTTCCAGCGCGAAAAGCGTCCAGTCGCGGCCAATGCCCACATGGGTGCCGGCCTTGTATTTGCTGCCGCGCTGGCGGATGAGAATGGTGCCGGCGTTGACGAGCTGGCCGTTGCCGCGCTTCACGCCGAGGCGTTTGCTGTGGCTGTCGCGGCCGTTCTTAGATGAGCCTTGTCCCTTTTTATGCGCCATGGGTTACTCCTTGCTTTCGGCCTGCTCATCGGCGGTGGCTGCAGCCTCTTCCTTCGGGGCAGTCTTTTTTGCGGCCTTCGCCTTTGCGGGTTTCCCGCCCGCCTGAATGTCGGTGATTTTAACCACGGTCACGTCCTGCCGGTGCCCGATCTTGCGGCGGCTGCCCTTGCGGCGCTTCATTTTAAAAGCGATCAGCTTGGGCCCGCGCTTGTGTTCCACCACGTCGGCCACTACGGCGGCCTGATCCACCACGGGCGAGCCGACGGTCAGCTTGCCGTCGTTGTTCACCATCAGCACTCGGTTAAAAGTCACCGGTTTGCCTGCCTCGGCATCCAGCTTCTCCACGGTCACCGTGTCCCCGGCACCCGCACGGTACTGTTTGCCACCTGTTTCAAATACTGCGTACATCGATTTCTCCCAGAAAAATTAGGAGCGGAAGTGGGCCAGAAACAACCGACCCTGTCAACAGGTTTTTCAGGGAAAATCTCTGTTCGACGATTAATCTCCCGAGGAGACAGTCTCGCCACTCTCGGCCTCATCCTGCAGGTATTCCTTAGGTTTGTACGCCATCGCCACCGGGATGAAGACCGCAGCGGTCAGAAAAATCAACCCGGCCCAAAACCATAATTCCTGCGTCATGCCGAACCGGGAATTACCGTCCTCAGCCGTGTTGAGCCAGGTGACCCCGGCGGTCAGGAAATTCCCCAACGACACGGTGAGCAGGAATAGCGACAGGACAAACGACTTCATTTGGCGGGGCGCCTGCGTGTAGGCAAATTCCAAGCCGGTGATGGACACCATGACTTCCGCCGCGGTGAGCAGGGCGCAGGCGAGGATTTGCCAACCCATATGCGGGGTGCCGCCGCCATCGACCACCATTTGAACCACCGCCACCATGCCGAACGCCGCGCTCATGGTAAACAGGCCGATGCCAATTTTGCGCAGAGGCGTGAGGGGAAACACCCGGTCGATAAGCGGGTACACCCCGTAATTAAACACCGGGATCAGCAGCAGTATGAACAGCGGATTGAATACCGCCGAGATTTGGGCCGGCAATAATTCTTGGCCGCCAATCCATGGGATGCCCTCGGGGATCACCCGGTTCAGGCTTTTGGCTTGGATGAGCCAAGTGGTGCCCACTTGATCGAACAACGACCAAAACACAATGATGAATGCGAACACCACAAAGATGCGACCGATGATCTTGAGCCCTTCGCGGGAAAATGTTTCCGCAAAATACTCCTTCCCGCGCGCCTGAATGTGCACAAATTTATGGCGGCCCATCCAAAACACCCACGTGGCCAGCGCCATCAAAACTCCCGGCAATCCAAACGCATAATGAGGCCCGAACAACACATCGTCTGGCCCCTTCGCCCCCACCAGCCATTGCACGTGGGGATAGAGCTTGGCGCCCATCCCTTCGCCCGCGGTGGCTTCCAGCAAAAATGGCGTAAGCATGCCGCTGGCAAACGCCCCTAGATTGATTGAAAAATAAAACCAACCGAACACCTTGCTCAGCAGGTGCCCGTTGGATTTGCCAAATTGATCCCCCACATGCGCCGACACACACGGCTTGATACCCCCCGCGCCCACCGCGATCAGGAACAGTCCCGCCAGCAGCCACCCTTTCGTGTCGCCCATCACCCCCATGAACGCCAGACACCCGTGCCCGGCGCAATACACCAGCGAGAGCGTGATGATCGTCCGGTACTTGCCCCAAAACGCATCCGCAATCAGCGCCCCGATCACTGGGAAAAAATAAGCCGAAGCCACAAATAAATGCACCCAGCCCTTCGCCTCCTGATCCGTATAAACATCCAATGCGCCCCCCGGCTGGATGAGGTAGGTGGTCATAAAAACCATCAGCACCGAGCGCATGCCGTAAAACGAAAATCGCTCCGCCGCCTCATTGCCGATAATGTACGGGATGCCCTTGGGCATTCCCTTGTTTTTTACCGGCGCGGTTAAATATGGCGAATCGGCCATGGCGGCGGATGTTGGCCGAGAGTTCGCGTGTAGGCGAGGGAAATTGTTTGCCGTGAACGTTGTCTTTCCATCGGAATTCGGGTATCAACCGCCCATCACTAAACCCATGAAAAACACCATGATTGTCTCCCGGTTATTTTTACTCATTGCCCTTGCTCTTTCCGTCGTTGCCGCGCCGAAGGACCCTTTTAAGCAGATCGACGATCTTCTGCCGACACCGGATGATGCCCGTCGGGCTTCGGGCGCTCCAGGCCCGGGTTATTGGCAGCAGCGGGCGGATTACGTTATTGACGTGGAACTGGACGAGACGAAACACCGCATTATCGGCCGCGAGAAAATTACGTATCAAAATAACTCCAAGGACACGCTCGATTATCTTTGGCTGCAACTGGACCAAAATATTTACGCGCCCACCTCGGATGCGGCGTTGTCGCGGACGACCTCGGGCATTTCCGGAATGTCGTATAAGGCGCTGGAGGCGCTCAAGGTGCGGATGAAGTTCGACGGCGGGCACAAAATCACCGCGGTGAAGGACGTCGCCGGCAAGCCGCTCAAGCACGTGGTGGTGCTCACCAACATGCGCATCGTGCCGCAGAAACCCATCAAGCCGGGCGCGTCATTCACCTTTTCGGTCGACTGGAATTTTAACATCAGCAACGCCAAGCTGATGTCCATGCGGATGGGCTACGAATTTTTCAAGGAAGACAAAAATCACCTCTACGCCATCGCGCAATGGTTCCCGCGCATGTGCGCCTACACCGACGTGACCGGCTGGCAAAACAAACAGTACCTCGGCACCGGCGAGTTCGCGCTGGAGTTCGGCGATTACCTCGTTCGCATCACCGTCCCGGCCGACCACGTGGTGGCCTCCACCGGCGAGTTGCAAAACGCCGATAAAATCCTGACCAAAACCCAGCGCGACCGGCTGGTGAAGGCGCGCACCGCGAAGAATCCAGTCTTCATCGTGAACCTCGCCGAGGCGAAGGCGGCCGAAAAACAAAAGGCGAAGGGCAAAAAGACGTGGATTTTCAAGGCGAACAACGTGCGCGACTTTGCGTTCGCCAGTTCGCGGAAATTTCTCTGGGACGCCATGGGCGTGGACCTCAACGGCAAAAAAATCATGGCCATGAGTTATTGGCCGAAGGAAGGCGAACCGCTCTGGAGCCGTTACAGCACGCACGCCGTCGCGCACACGCTGGAAATATACTCTAAGTTTACTTTTGATTATCCGTACCCCGTGGCCATCTCCGTGAACGCTCCCATCGGCGGTATGGAATATCCCATGATTTGCTGGCAACGCCCGCGCCCGGAAAAGGATGGCACCTATTCCAAGCGCACCAAGTACGGCCTCATCTCGGTCATCATTCACGAGGTGGGCCACAATTGGTTCCCGATGATTATCAACTCCGACGAGCGCCAGTGGATGTGGATGGACGAGGGGCTCAATTCCTTCCTGCAGTTTCTCACCGAGCAGGAATGGGAGAAGGATTATCCCTCGCGCATCATGCCCGAGCGCATGGGCGGTCTCTTGGGCTATCTCAAATCCACCAAAAAAATGCCTATCATGACCGGTGCCGACTCGCTCCAAAGCACCGGCTACAACGCCTACACCAAGCCCACTCTCGCGCTGAACATCCTGCGGGAGAGCGTGCTTGGTCGCGAACAGTTCGACTTCGCCTTCAAACAATACGCGCGCCGCTGGATGTTCAAGCGCCCGACGCCCAGCGATTTTTTCCGCACCATGGAGGATGCCGGCGGCAAGGACCTCGATTGGTTTTGGCGCGGCTGGTTTTACACCACCGACCACCCGGACATCGCCATTGAGGGCGTGCGCCGCTACACGCTGGACAACCGCGACCCCTACGACAGCAAGGGACGCAAAAAAGAAAAGCGCGAAAACGAACCCGAGCGCCTGTTTCAAGCGCGCAACAAGCCGCTCCCCAAACGCGTCGATGCCTTTCCCAAGCTGAAGGATTTTTACAACGAATACGACGAGCTGGAAGTCACCGAGAAGGATCGCAAAGCCCACGAGAAACTGGTCAAAGGCCTCAGCGAAAAAGAAAAGGCGATGCTGAAATCGGAGGGAAATTTTTACGTCGTCAGCCTGAAAAACCTCGGCGGGCTCGTGATGCCCGTCGTCATGAAGGCGACGTACGAGGACGGCAGCACCGAGGAAATCCGGTTGCCCGCGACAATTTGGCGCCGCAATCCCGAGGCGGTTTCCCGGATGATTTTCTCGAAAAAGAAACTCGCCAAGCTCGAGCTGGACCCCCACCGAGAGATCGCCGACGTGGACATCGAAAACAACTATTTCCCCCGCCGCATCCAGCAAAGCACCTTCCGCCTCAGCAAACCCGGCAAGCCCGGCAACCCCCTCCGCGACAAG
>Ga0209089_10003566_pt1:5000-13230 | contig 13230 bp, 4 predicted proteins | sample ArcticOcean_MG_C_FD_187431 | JGI IMG/M metagenome (GOLD analysis project Ga0209089, IMG submission 187431) | Marine microbial communities from western Arctic Ocean - ArcticOcean_MG_CB2_150 (SPAdes) (version 2) | ecosystem: Environmental > Aquatic > Marine > Oceanic | place: Arctic...
CACTTGGCGAAGCTCTGCAGTTGATGCAGGACTCACAGGACGCCGCGCTGGTTGGGCCGGCGCGCGTCATTGCTGCACTGGCCCTGATCCAACTCGCTCGCGCCTCGGGCGAACCGTCCGCGATCTCGGCAAAGCTGGCCAGTTCACTGAACACTGTTCCGGGAGGCGGACTACGGCACTCAATCGTGCAGTATGCCAGCAAGCAACTCTTCGATGCCGCGCAGGCACAGCTCGGTAAGAGCGACCAGAGCGGGACGTTGGCCATTGTCTGGCCGATGCTCAGCAACCAGCCAGTTCCACAGGCGGATGCAGTGATGCAACCAGTCGAAGTCACTGGTGGCTGGTTGATCGGTCCTCGTTCGTCGAGCGGCGAGCGGCTGACGCTCACTCAGATCCTCACGGGAATCGGCCGGTCTGAAGTCAATGCATCAGGCCGTAGCGCTTCGCTGCTTGGTTACTGGCTGGCGGCGCAGGTGTTGTGGCAGTCGCCTGTCGTTGATGCGGATGCAGTGAAGTCTCTGCTGAATACTTCCGGTCAGATAGGGGCTCTGAGCCGCCCGGCACCCGGACGCCAGAAGGGCACGATCCTCAGCCGCGCTGACGATGTGCAGGCGGCAATGCTGATTGCCCTTGCCAGGTTCGCTGTGACCGAGGAACAGCGAAAGCAGGTTGTCGCTCAAATGCTCGTTCAGGTTGATCGTTACGGTGTGGTCGATGATCTGGCGACTGGGCTGCTTCAATTTGGGATCGCAGACGGGCTCGCCGATCTTGACATCGACTTTGCTCGCGCACCGGTCACTTTGCCGCCTGGCGAAGCTCATCGGACGCTGCTGGTCGGGCTGGGTGCCCGACATGCCGCGATTGGGGCAAGTGAGTTTCAGAAATCGCGCTCGGCCGTTCTTCGAGATCCGGACGCGGCACTCGACGTCCACGATTCCGTTGCTCTGACGATGTTTTCACTGGTCGTCGGGCAGTACCCCGCCGACGCGACGGCAACTAAGGCAGCAGACAAGATCGTGGCGCGCTACACGACAGCCGACGAATGGACGCAGGCCAGCCAGGCATTGACATTGTTCTATGCAGGCCAGGCAGGCGTCGATGGCCGGTGGGCACAGGTGCGACTGGCCATTCGCCAGGCTGCGCGGACTGAAGAACGATTGCTGGCCGCTCGTCGCACGATTGGCGCGGCGCTCTCTGAGCAAATCACGGAAGCGCTCGTAGCAGCGGTCGCGATCGTTAACGAGTCGGCGACACCCGTGAACCGACAGATCGCGATTCAGATCGCGGGGTCGCTGGCCAGTCGCTATGCCGGGTTGCAACGCGACGATCTCTCTGGCTCAGTCATTGCCGCGGTCGGCGAAGGCGATGCCGGCGCGGCCTCGCTCGCCGATTGGTCTATCTGGATGCGGGCCGGGCTACTCGAGATTCAGGCGGCCCGGACTCTTGCCAGCACAGCGACGCGGACCGACGACCGCGGCGCCATCGCAATCAACGAGCAACATGCCGCGGAACTCAAACTGCTCAGCGGTCTGATCACGCTATTCCCGCAGTCCGAATACGCCGCAGCCGCCGTGAACCAGGTACTCGCCATCTCAGTCGAGTATCAAAGTTATCGGGCGTTCGATAGCGCGAGTGCCGTGCTGACCGGATTCCTGGAAGCTCAGCCCAAACTGACGACTGCTGCACAGATCGAGTACCAGGTCGTTGGTATTTCCGTTTCAAAGGCTCTCGCGAGCTTTCAGGAACGACCAGACAAAGTCACTCCCCCGACAGAATTGACAGCCGACCATGCAGCGGCCATTCAGGCCCTGGCCGCCTACCTGCAGAAGTACCCAACCGGTGATCAGGCTCCGGCAGCCGAAGATCAACTGTTCTCGATCGCCCGCACGTATGGTGAGGCGGGGGGCTGGCCGGTTGTACGTGACGTGCTGGCGAAATTCGCCGCTGCCGTACCCAACTTCCGCTCGCCGTCGCATCTGCAGTTGCTGAGTGCTGCAACCTGGCTGGGCGAATTGGATCCCCAACAGGGTCTGGCTCTGCTGACGCCCACGCCTCCGCAATCGGCCGAGCGGTCCCTTCGAGACAATACCGAACTGGGCCAGATCATGGCCGGTGGGCTGATCGCAAAATACGACGATGTGAACGAAGGAAGCGGACCAGTCAGATTTGGCGGTGTAGGTGGTGGTGGCGGCGGGTTTGCGTCCGCGGCAACAAAACTGCCAGGGGGCAAACCCGGCGATAGTCCACCGCCCGGCACGCCAAAACCCGGGACGAGGCGACCTCCTGTTCTAAATGCTATCCCCCAACTGACTCCACAACAGGCTGCGGAACTGCCGGCCAGCCGTCCCAGTGGTGACTCGCTGGCGATGATCCGTGAGTCGCAGGCGCGGCAGTTTCAGCGGATTGCCATGCTGGAAGGATTCAAAGACGAGGATGAAGAAGGAGGGGAGAAGGAGGGCAAAGGCGGTGCCCGGACCGCGACCGGAGTCGTGTTGCCCTCGGGCACGGTCCTGTCCGAGGCCGAGATCACGCGTCAGAACGACGCGGCCGACAACGCCTACGCCATTCTGATCAAGCTGGTCCTCGATCAGACACCACAAAACGCCGCGATCTCTGTCCAGGCTCGGACACACATCATGTGGATGTTCGGCTTCTTCGAGGGACAGGTCCGGCCGGACCGAGCCATCGTGCTGATCAGGAAGTACCTGGCGGATAACCCCGAAGATCAGGAGCGCGTCGCACTCGCCTACCGGGCATTGACGGACCGATTCGTCCAGGTGTCGAAACGACAACCGGCCGAGCTGATTGATCAGGAATGGGTTAACGCCCGACACCAGCAGTTCGAGCAGGCGCGTGGCGAAATCGCGGACTTCATCGAGGCGTGGGCAGGTAAGGCCCAGTGGGTCAACGCCGCGCGATTGCTGATCGTCGAAAGCTACGAACGTGAGTCGCAGCTTGTGGCCCCGTTCAATCGTGAGCGCGCCGGCGGCTTGCTCGTGCAATCGGCCGAGGCCGTCTTGAATTTGTGGCAGACCGCTCCGGGCCACCCGGACGCGCCCGGTTTCCCGAACCGCCTGTGGGGCATCTCCGAACAGCTCGCGAATGGTGGCCTGAACGAGGCCGCCATTGAAGTTCTGCGGTGGATTTCGAATCACTTCCCGACCAGCGATCTGGCGGCACAGTCAACACTGCGGATCGCACAGTTGTACGCGTCCAGCCTGTCCAATCCCGTCCGCGCTGTCGAAACCTATCACGAATATTTGAGTCTCAACGAGGGCGACGCGTCTGTCCCCACGGAGATCTTCGGCCTCGCCCAGCAACTTGGGTCTCAGCAACGATACCTGGAAGCTCTGCATGTCTACGGCGTGTTCGTTGACAGCTTCCCGACCGACGCGCGGGCTGCCCCAGCACTGCACGCGATTGGCAACACGCATCAGGCGAATGGGGTCTGGGAAGATGCAATCACTGCCTACGAGCGTGTGGTCGAGGATTACGCGGGAACTGAGATCATCCCGCAGACTCGACTGGATGTGGCCGAGTGTCGCATCAATCTGGGCGAGTGGGCCACAGCTCGCGGATTGTACGAGGACTTCCTCGACGAATATCCGAAGCACGCTCAGGCACCGATGGCCAGGACACGAATCGACGTGCTCAAACAGCTCGGCCGGTTTCAGGATCTGCTCACTGATGACGACGTCGATCGCAATAAAGACGACGCTCAATTCCAGATTGGCCGCACGGTCCTGACTCAGTTGCAGAATCCCATCAAGGCGGTCGAGGAGTTTCGCAAAGTCGTCTCGGGCTTCGCGAACAGCGACGTGGCTGACGACGCTCAACTTGAGATCGGCAGATCGCTGCTGTCGCTGGGACGCATGGACGATGGCCGAGCCGAACTGCTCAAGGTGCCTCAGTTGTATCCAGGCAGCGCCCTGGCCGACGACGCGTTGTTCCTGCTCGCCGCCAGTTACGAACAGCAGGCCCAGGCTCTGGCCGCCGTGACTCAGGAAAAGGCCCGCTATTACTCCAACCTGGCCGAACAGCAAATGGCCTACGCGCGATTCAACCGCCGCGGCAAGCTCGAGAAGATTGCCGAGGCTCAGACACGTGACATGATTAAAGAAGAAGGTGACGCCGAGAAGCTCGCCCTGAACGACGCGTTTGCTGCCTTCCGGTACAACACGTCCAGCGTCGGTCAACTGTTCTGCGAGGTGACTCAGGCGGAACAGATGACGGAATCCGAAACGGCTCTGCAGATTGCCAATCGCCGTGACCGAATCAATGACGCCTATCGCGAAGCCGTCGTGGTGTATTCACGAGCGGCAACCGATTACCCCCTGGGCGACCGCACCGATCAGTCGCTGCTGAAGATTGCAGAGATTCTGGAAACGCGGCTGAAGGACGGAGCCGCCGCCATGCAGACGTACCAGCGAATCGTGAAGTTGTTCCCCGGTACTCCGGTGGCCGAAGACGCGGCGTGGAAAGTGGCCCGCTTCCAGGTCGAGGAAGGTCGCTACGCAGCAGCGGCGGACGCCTTCCAGACCTTTATCCGCAACTACCCGGGCAGCACGCGAGTGGCGGACGCTCAGTTCGGAAGGGCGGAAGTCCTGGAGCAGCTCGGTCGCTGGAACGAGGCAATGGATGCCTACGAAGTCTTCCGTCAGAAATTCAACAAGCATCCGAAAGTCACACTCGCGGCACAGCAGATCACCTGGATCAAAACGTACCGCAAGTAATTCAAATGCAACACGAACTTGTTTGATTCTCAAATTTCAGCCGCGTCGCGGCAGCAGCAGGAAGAATCCGATGAAAACCACATGGCGACTGCCCCTGCTCATCATTCTCTGCACAGCCGTGTCGTTCGTGTCGGCGCAACAACCAGGCGACGAGGCGCAGCCAGCCGCAGCTCAGCCCGCTGCCGAAACGGCTGACCCGGCACCCACGGTGTCGGAAGCCGAGGCGAAGAAGGCCGAAGAGCTGTTTCAGGCCGGCCGTAAACTCTTCTTCCAGGGCAAGCCTCTGGACGCCATCAAGGAGCTGAAAGACGCAGTCGCGGCCAATCCGGCCAAGACCAGCTACAAGCTGTTGCTGTCCCGGGCACATCGATCGGTGAAACAGAACGCACAGGCCGCCGAAGTGCTCGAAGACATTCTGCAGAACAACGCCGATCACGTTGAAGCCGGACTGGAACTGGCCGAGCTGCTGACACCGCAGAAAGAGCCGGAACGGGTCATCGCCATCCTGGAGCCGCTACTTAAGTTGAAGCACACGTACTCGCTGTACCACCTGCTGGCCGAGTCTCACTATCACCAGGAGAACTTCGATCAGGCGCGCAAGTACTTCGAAGAAGCCGTCAAACTGAACCCGCGAAATCGCACGGACCATTACCAGCTTGGCAATGTTTATCTGGCGCGAGCGAGGTTTGCGAAAGCGGCCAAGGCCTATGAAACCGCTGCCGGACTGGGACTGTCATCCGGCGCATTCCACTTCAAACTGGCCAGTGTGTACTTCAATCTGCACAACTACCTGGGTCGGGTCAGCGAGGCCCAGGTACTGGGCGGCAAAGCAGGACAGATCAGCAACAACCTGTTCCTGATCGATGCAGTCCCTGGTAAGGCGGACACCTGGTACGTGACCGGTCCGAAGTCTGCGATTTTCCAGGCCACGCGAGCTCAGGAGCTGGGCATCGATATTTTCGAGATCCGATTTCTCGAAGCGAACATCTGGCTGAGTGCATATCGCTATGCCAAGGCCGATCCGATCTACGCCGAACTTGCTGAAGACGTTAAGGAAGCCGACACCGGCCTGTTCTGGTCGCAATGGGCCCGCACGGCACTCGGCCTGGGCCAGTTCGACAGCTACATCGCACGGCTGAAAAAGGCCATCGCAGCCGACCGGAATGTGTACGAGGCCACTCTGGCTGACGCCATGACGGTCGTAGCCCGACGCTACCGGCGGCAAGGCGACAACGACAAGTACCTGGAATTTCTGGCGAAGGCGGTCGAAGTCAATCCGCTTTCCGCGCGGTTGCATCTGACACTTGGCGATGCCTGGTGGAGCACCGGCGACCAGGACAAGGCGATTCAGCAATACAAACTGGTACTGGAACTGGAACCTCAGTTCGCACAGCGCGTGCGTCTGTTGAACCGCATTCGAGGAGAAGGAGAAACCGTCGGCGCCGTGGCCGCCGGATTTGGTCCGGCACCGGCGCCCGGTGCCTTCACCGGTCTGGCCAGTGTCTCGTGTCTGCTCTCGGGCGATCCAGCCAAACCTGAATTCGCGGTGCCTTACAAAGGTGGAAAACTGCACTTCTGCTGCCCGGGTTGTCGTAAGGAATTCAGCGACAACCTGGCCGAGCATTCCGCCAAGGCGAACCACCAGTTATTCCTGACCGGCCAGGCCCGAATCACCATCTGCCCGGTGAGTGGCCGCAAACTGAACCCGAAGTTCAGCGTTGATGTTGCGGGAGCAAAAGTCGGACTCTGTTGCGGAGGCTGTCGAGCCAAATCATTGAAGGTGGAAGGAGACGCACGAGTCGCGTTGATCTTCAACAACGCGTCCTTCACCAAGAGCTTCGCAATCAAACCCGCCGCAAAGTGACAGACCCGTTGCAGGTGACAAGTTGGCTCAGGAGCTACCGGCGGCGACGTGGTCTTCTCCGCCGTGTCCACGGGCGTGGGCCGGGCTCAGTTCTGTCGCGAGTGACTGTGGCACCAGAAGGTCACCAAGTCGGGGAGAACAGCCCAGAAGTGCGACTCCTCGTGTCCCGGCAGGAAGTACTTCCGTGGCGCCCGACTCTGTCGTGAGCGGGAGCTGAATGCGATCTCGCTGATTCCGCCAATTAGGTGACCGCATTGCTGCAGAGGAGTGCCTCCAACGATCAGGGACCCAGCACCGGCCTGACTGGAAACGCACGAGCAGGTAATATTCGGTCAGATACGACTCTGGTGTCGCGACAGCGTGTTAGTAGACGCCGGGAACCGAATCACGGATCGCAAACACCGAATGACGGCGGAAACCTTGATCAATGGCCACTCGCTCGACGACAACAGACACCGAAGTCGCGAGGGCACGGATAACGAAGCACCGTCTGCCACCATGGCTGGAAGGTGAGCATTCGCTGCCATTCGGAAAGCTGTCCAGTGTGGAATTCGAAATTCTGAGCTTTCTGCTGCTCAGGCGGCAACATCCGTCGGATTATGTGGTGCTCTACGGCGAAACACGGGACGGTGGACAGGACGTCGTTCATCACACCGTTGACGTAACGGGCGAGCCTCTATTTCGATTGATTCAGTGCAAACGTTACACAAAGGATCTTGGTCCTTCCGACGTGAAGAAGGAGCTTGCGAAACTCTTCACCAATGTGTGGGACGGCACGATCCCGGTTCGTCCCGGCGAGGTAGTCTTTTACGTTTCGTCAAAGCTCTCAAAGAACGCAAAAGACCTAATTGAGTATCAGGAGAAATGGCGGAAGGTCGCGGAGGCGGCGTTATCAAAACATTTCGGGACGAAAAGTGTTCCCGCCGAGTTGCTCACGTTTGCAAAGACATGGTGGCCCGAATGTCGTGAAGAATGTGGCGTTGCTCTTACGGACCGCATCAAGGTCTTTTGTGACCTCGTCCATGAGTTCTTCACGATTCGGGCAGTCATTGACGGATCCGTGGCTGATGTCGCCGACGCAGTTGTCAAGAGGCTCGACCTGATATTGCGACCGGTATCCGAGGAATCCGCCGGCGCGACCGCTCTTGCGCCAACGGCCACTCTGACGGCGACGCAAGTGTCGCGCAGTTTCAGCAGCGCATCGCGAGGACTTCTCAGGTGGGAAAAGCGACTCTCCAATGGCGAATGGTTCGATCGCCCTGAAATCCAGACTCTTGAAGCGCGGCTGCGCGGCCCTGACGCAGTGCGGACGGTTGTGCTGGGGGTACCAGGAGCAGGCAAATCGGCGTTGCTCTCTGTCTTGTCGGCACGGCTCATCGATTCTGGCGTCCCCGTACTGGCGATCAAGGCCGACCAGGTGCCTCACCATGTCGCATCGCAGGTGATTCTGTCTCAGGAGCTCCGTTTGCCGGCTCCCGTCCCGGAATGCGTTTCCGTCCTGGCGAAATCCCGGCCGACTGTCGTGGTCGTCGATCAGCTTGATGCTCTCGCGAATGGGTCCAGTCTCTGTGGGGCGCGGATTATGCGGCGGTTTTTGCAGCGTGGGAGCTGTTTTCTCCGTAAGGTCGCAGTC
>Ga0209089_10003577_pt1 | contig 13197 bp, 10 predicted proteins | sample ArcticOcean_MG_C_FD_187431 | JGI IMG/M metagenome (GOLD analysis project Ga0209089, IMG submission 187431) | Marine microbial communities from western Arctic Ocean - ArcticOcean_MG_CB2_150 (SPAdes) (version 2) | ecosystem: Environmental > Aquatic > Marine > Oceanic | place: Arctic Ocean: Canada...
ACAGATATCAATGACATCATGTGGGCCGTCAACTCAACACCCCGAAAATGTCTCGGCTATCGAACGCCTGCCGAGGCTTTCCTTGAAAACCTCACAATTGCACTTGAGATGTGAATCTAGCCACTATTGAATTTCAATAGGTAACTTAGGCGTAGAAAATACGTGTAAAGCAGATAATGACTTACACAAAATTTACACGCACACTATTTAGGTGATGTATGTGATTGAAAATAAACAATACAAAATCGACGTTGCTATTGAGTGGGAATAAACCGTTACTGGAGAGGATAAACCATGAGCAAGACACCAACACCGAACGTGCGTGACAACATACGCGCCACGGCGCCGAAGCTGATTGAACTGACTGAAAAGGTGATCTACGGTGATGTGTGGGAGCGGGAAGAGCTGTCAAAACGGGACCGCAGCCTGATCACCATCGCCGCGCTGACTGCCATGGGACGGGAGCGGCAGCTGGTAGGCCATCTGGGCCGGGCTCTGGACAACGGTGTCACCCATGACGAGATTATCGAGACCATAACCCACCTGGCCTTCTATTCCGGCTGGCCCACGGCCATGACGGCCGCCGCCATCGCCAAGGACGTATTTGCCGACCGCGAGGATTAGCGCCATGTCAGAATTGCATTACGCCACCGCGATCGAACTGGCGGCCAAGATCAAGGCCCGCGAGATCAGCGCCGTTGAGCTGTTGGATCACTTCCTAGGCCGGGTGGAAAAATATAATCCGCAATTGAATGCCATCATCTGGATGGACGCCGACGGCGCCCGGATCCGCGCCGGGGCGGCGGATGAGGCCCTGGCCAAAGGCGAGGACTGGGGGCCGTTGCATGGCGTGCCCATGACCGTGAAAGAATCCTTCAATCTAGCCGGTAGCCCCACCACCTTTGGCCGGCCGGAAATGGAGGACAACGTCACGGATGGCAATGCGGTGTTGGTGGACCGGCTGCTTGGCGCCGGCGCAGTGATATTTGGCAAGACCAACGTGCCCATCAATTTAGCTGATTGGCAATCTTTTAACAAAATCTATGGCACCACCAACAATCCGTGGGATTTGAACTTGACGCCGGGCGGCTCCTCGGGCGGTTCGGCGGCGGCGCTGGCAGCGGGCTTGACTGGTTTGGAGGCTGGCAGCGACATCGGCGCCTCGATCCGTAATCCGGCGCATTATTGCGGCGTCTTCGGGCACAAGCCGACCTTTGGCATCGTGTCCGGTGAAGGCCAGTCCTTGCCAGGAGTCTTCAACCAAACGGATATCACCGTAGTCGGCCCCCTGGCCCGTAGCGCCGAGGATCTGGCCTTGGCTTTGGATATTGTGGCCGGACCGGACCGGTTCGCTGCGACCGGTTGGCGCCTAGAACTACCGCCGCCACGCAAGACGGTTTTAAAGGATTTCAAGGTTGCGGTGATGTTGAGCGATCCTGCGGCGGAGGTGGAGCAATCCTATCAGGATTGCCTGGCCGGGGTCGCCGATGCCCTGGCCAAGTCCGGTGCCACGGTCAGCGATACCGCGCGGCCGGATATTGATACGGCCCGGGCGATGGAGCTTTATATCATCTTATTGCGGGCCGCTACCTCACGCCGCTCCGAGGCGGACGAAATCGCCTATTTTGAACAGGTTGCCACTGATCCGATTGTTGATCAGAATTCTTATCTTGCCCGCATGGCGCGGGGCGTACTACTGCCGCACCGGGAATGGCTGACCTTGGATAACGAGCGCGCGGCAATGCGCCACGCCTGGGCGGAATTCTTCAAGGAGTGGGATATCCTGCTGTGCCCGGCCGCCACGTCCGCGGCCTGGCCCCATGATCAGGCCGGTGAACGCCACAACCGCACCATCGCCGTGAACGGCAAACAGCAATTAGGCGTCGATCAGATGTTCTGGGCTGGCTACCCCAACATGGTCTTCCTACCTTCCACAGTTGCCCCCGCTGGCCTCAGCCCCGAGGGTCTGCCCCTGGGCCTGCAGGCGGTGGCGGCGGAAGGCGAGGACAAGACGGCGATCGAATTCTGCCGCCTGACCTCGGCTGAGATCTTTGGCTTCCGCCCCCCACTAGGTTATGATTGAACCGATCTGTTGTAGTCACGGCCGCGGCGGCGGCCCGGCCCCGCTGCCGTATAGCCGTGCGCGTAAGCGGAATGGCGTGAACGAAAACTATCTAACGGTGGGTGAACTTGGCTTTGCGTTTCTCCAGGAACGCGTCTCGGCCTTCGTGGTAGTCGGCGCCTTTAAAGCCTTCGGCGCGCAGGCGGCGGGAGGTTTCGGTTTCGTCCGTTGCGCCGCCGCTGATTTCACTGACCATGGTCTTCACGGCACGAATGGTGAACTGCGACAGATCACACAGGTTCTGCGCGAAGTCCTGGGTGCCCTGCTCCAGGTCCTCCGGTTCGAACAGGCGGGTGGCCAGGCCGATGGCCAAGGCCTCTTGCGCCTCGATCACCTTGGCCCCCATCAACATCTCCTTGGACCGTGACGGTCCAATCAAGTCAGACAGACGCTTGGTCTCGGACAGGCTGTAGGCAATGCCCAGGCGGGCCGGCGGAATGCAGAACCGCGCCGTGGTGTCCGCATAACGCAGATCGCAGTTCAGGGCGATGGCGCAGCCGCCGCCGAAACAGACGCCGCGGATCATGGCGATGGTCGGTTTGTCCAGTGAGGCGATGGCGTCATAGGCGGTGCGAATCTTATCATGATAGGCCCCGGCGCTTTCCGGTGTGGCGTGTACGACGGGAAATTCCGAGATGTCGGCGCCGGCGGCAAAAGCGCGCTCGGCGCTGCTCCGCAGGATCACCACCTTGATTTCGTCATCGGCGCCAACCTGGCCAAATAAATCCACGATGCCCTGCCAAACCCCGCTGTTCAGGGCGTTTAGTTTCTCGGGCCGGTTCAGGACAATTTCCGCGATCTCGCCGGTCTTCGTCATATAGATTGGGTCGTTGCTCATCTTATGCCTTTCTTAGGTGCCGCTATCGCGGCTTGGCGCTATAATATGCCCTGACATCATAGCCGCACGGCAAACCAAAGACATGGCAAACTATTCGATATTCTCCCTTGCGCGCAATGCATTGCAGAGGCACCGCAATTGGCAACTCGCTTGGCGCAGCCCAACCCCGCGCCTGTATTACGATGCGATCATCGTGGGCGGCGGCGGCCATGGCCTGGCCACGGCCTATTATTTGGCCAAACAGCACGGCATGAACAATATCGCGGTGCTTGAAAAGGGCTGGATCGGTGGCGGCAATACGGGGCGCAATACCACCATTGTCCGCTCCAACTACCTCAACCCGGAAAGTGCCGCGATCTATGATCACGCCCTGAACCTGTGGGAAGGGTTGAGCCAGGAACTGAACTTCAACGTCATGTTTTCCCCCCGGGGCGTGATCAATCTGGCCCATGACATCGGCGAGGAGAGGGAGCTACGCCGGCGTGTCTATGCCAATCAGCTGGCCGGCGTCGATGCGGAATGGGTGACCCCGGTCCAGTTGCGCGAACTGTGCCCCATCCTCAACCTGGACCCCGGCATACGCTACCCGATATTGGGCGGTACCTTGCAGCGGCGCGGCGGCGTGGCCCGCCATGACGCGGTGGCCTGGGGTTATGCCCGCGCCGCCGACCGCCTGGGTGTGGAGATCATTCAGAACTGCGAAGTCATCGGCTTTAATATTCAGGCAGGCCGCATCGAGGGGGTAAAAACCAGCCAGGGCGAGATCCGCGCGCCACGCATAGGCGTGGTCGCAGCGGGGCATTCCTCGGTCCTTGCCGCCATGGCTGGGCTGCGCCTGCCGTTGGAATGCCATCCCCTGCAGGCCCTGGTCTCGGAACCCATCAAACCGATCATGCCGACGGTGGTGATGTCCAACAAAGTGCATGCCTATATGAGCCAGTCGGACAAGGGTGAACTGGTCATCGGAGCCGGTATTGATGGCTACAATTCCTATGCCCAGCGCGGCAGTCTGCCGGTGATCGAGGAAACCATCCGGGCCGTCGTCGAGCTATTCCCCATCACCTCGCGCCTGAAGATGATGCGGCAATGGGCCGGCATCGTCGATATTTGCCCCGATGCCAGCCCGATCATCAGCGCAACCCCGGTGGCCGGGCTGTATTTCAACTGTGGCTGGGGCACGGGTGGTTTTAAGGCGACGCCGGGATCGGGCCAGTTGTTCGCCCACACCCTGGCCAAGGGCGAGGCCCACCCCATCAACGCGCCGTTTGCACTGGAACGTTTTTACAGCGGCGCTCTGGTGGCCGAACACGGCGCCGCGGCGGTGGCCCACTAGATGTTATTGCTGTCTTGCCCATGGTGTGGAGACCGCTCGGAAGAGGAATTCGTCTGCGGCGGCGAGGCCCATATCGTCCGCCCGCTGGCGCCCGCAGATTTGGACGACCGGGCCTGGGGCGATTATGTCTTCATGCGCCGTAACCCAAAGGGCGTGCAGTTCGAACGGTGGCGACATGTCAGTGGCTGTGGCCGCTGGTTCAACGTGGCGCGTAGCACCGTAAGCCATAAAATTCTGGCCATCTATCAGGTTGGCTATGATCGACCGGAGTTGCCCGAATGACGGCGGGAATTAATCGCCTGGCGGAGGGCGGCCGTATCGACCGGGCGAGGCGCCTGAATTTTTATTTTGATGGCGAAGTTATGTATGGCCATCCGGGCGATACCCTGGCCTCGGCCCTGCTGGCCAATGGTGTCCGCCTGGTCGGGCGCAGCTTTAAATATCACCGGCCACGGGGCCTGATGGCCGCTGGCGGCGAGGAGCCTAATGGCCTGGTTCGCTTGCGCCAGGGCGGCCGGGCGGAGCCCAATGTGAGGGCTACCGATATTGTCCTGTATGACGGCTTGGTGGCGGCAAGCCAGAACCGCTGGCCCAGCCTGAAGTTTGATCTGGGCGCCGTGAACGATCGCCTTTCGCCTTTGTTTCCCGCGGGTTTTTATTACAAGACCTTCATGTGGCCCGCCAATATGTGGCCGGCCTACGAGGCGGTGATCCGGCGCATGGCGGGCCTGGGCCGGGCGGCGGCAAGCCCAGATCCCGACCGTTATGAAAAACGATATGCCCATTGCGATGTTTTGGTGGTTGGCGCCGGCCCCACTGGGCTGGCGGCGGCACAATGGGCCGGGCGCACGGGTGCGCGGGTGATCCTAGCCGATGAAGGGGCCGAATTCGGCGGCGCCCTGCTGGGCAATGGCCAGCAGATCGATGGCCAGCCCGCCATGAACTGGGCCGACGGGATTGGGGCAGAATTGGTCAAGGCGGAAAATATCCGCCTGCTGCCCCGGACCATGGTGGCGGGCTATTACGACCATAACGCCTTGACCCTGATAGAACGGGTGGCGGATCATCTGATCCAGCCGAGCCGGGGCCAGCCACGGCAACGGCTGTGGCAGGTGCGGGCGAAACAGGTGGTGCTAGCTACCGGCGCCCTGGAACGGCCGCTTGTATTGGCCAACAACGACCGCCCCGGCGTCATGGGGGCGGGGGCCGTGCAAACCTACATCAATCGTTACGGCGTGCGCCCCGGCCGCCGGGCCGTGCTGTTCACCAACAACGACAGCGCCTACCCGGCCGCCCTGGATCTGGCCCGGGCCGGGGTGGCGGTGGCGGCGGTGGTCGATCTGCGGGCCCGGGCGCCCCTGGCCTGGCGTGCCGATCTGGACCGCCTGGGCATCGCGGTGATGGCGGACCGGGCGGTGTTGGGCGTGGAGGGGCGGCATGCGGTAACCGCCGTGCGTATCGGCAAGTTGAATGCAGCGGGGACCGGCATTGTTCCGGGCCTGGGGCGGCGCATCGATTGTGATCTTTTGGCCCTTTCAGGCGGTTGGACGCCCAGCCTGCATTTGCTGTCCCAATCCGGCGCCCGGCTGCGCTGGGATGAGGCGCGGGGCTATTTTTTGCCTGGCGCGGCGGGGGAAGCGGGCCAGGCGGTGCGGGTGGCGGGTGCTGCCAACGGCGATTTCTCCCTACAAGATTGCCTGATGCTGGGCGCCGCTGCGGGCAATGCCGCCGCCAACGATGCCGGCTACCGGCGCCGGGGCCGGGGCCCGCGCACGCCGCTGGCGGCAGCGGAACCAGTCCCCGCTCCGCCCCGGCCGATCTGGTCTATTCCCGGTACGGGTAGACGTAGCAGCAAAGCTTTCGTCGATTTTCAGTCCGATGTCACCGCCGCCGATTTGCAGCTAGCGGCCCGCGAAGGCTACCGCTCCATCGAACATGTGAAGCGTTACACCACCACCGGCATGGGCACGGACCAGGGCCGCACCTCCAATATCAACGCCCTGGGCATTGTCGCCCAGGCCCTGGATGTGCCCGTGGCCCAGGTCGGCCACACCACGTTTCGCCCGCCCTTTTCCCCCGTCACCTTCGGCGCCCTGGCCGGGCGGCAGATCGGTGCGCTGCTGGACCCGGTGCGCCGGACCCCCATGCATGAGCGGCACCAGGCCAATGGCGCGGTGTTTGAACCGGTGGGGCAATGGCTGCGGCCCCACTATTACCCCAAAAGCGGCGAAGACATGGCCGCGGCGGTGGACCGCGAAAGCCTGGCCGCGCGCACCAGCCTGGGCCTGATGGACGCCACCACCCTGGGCAAAATAGACATTCAGGGCCTGGACGCGGCGGAATTCCTCAACCGCATTTATACCAATGGCTGGAAAAGCCTGGGGTTAGGCGGTTGCCGCTACGGCCTGATGCTGGGTGAGGACGGCATGATCTTCGATGATGGCGTCACCGCCCGCCTGGCCGAGGGCCATTTCCATATGACCACCACCACGGGCGGCGCGGCACATGTGCTGGACTGGCTGGAAAGTTGGCTGCAGACCGAGTGGCCGAAGCTGGCGGTCTATTGCACCTCGGTCACAGAACAATGGGCCGTGGCCGCCCTGTGCGGCCCCAACGCGCGCCTATTGTTGACGGAATTGTGCCCAGGTCTAGACCTCTCGGGGGAGGCCTTTCCCCACATGACCTGGCAGGCGGGAACGGTTGCGGGGCTGGAAGCGCGGATCTTCCGGATTGGCTTCACCGGTGAATTATCGTTCGAGATCAATGTACCTGCCGGCCATGGCCCTGCCCTGTGGGAGGCGCTGCTGGCGGCGGGGGAAAAATACGCCATCACGCCGTTCGGGACCGAGGCCATGCACGTACTCCGCGCCGAGGTCGGCTTTATTATGGTGGGGCAGGAGACCGATGGCACCGTCACCCCGGACGATCTGGGCCTGGGCCGAATGGTCAGTTCCAAAAAGGATTTTCTGGGCAAACGCTCGCTTGCCCGCGCCGACAGCACACGGGGGGACCGCCCGCATTTGGTGGGGCTGTTGAGCGAAGACCCCGCCCTGCGGGTACCGGAAGGGGCGCAATTGATCCCTGGCAACGACGCCACGCCGCCGCAACGGGGCATCGGCCATGTCACGTCCAGCTATCACAGCCCGAACCTGGGGCGCAGCTTCGCCTTGGCGCTTTTGCAGGGCGGGCGGGAGCGTCATGGACAGACCGTGCACATCGCTTACGACGGCCACGCCGTACCCGCCACGGTGACCGAGCCGCGCTTTCTTGAACCTGGGGAGCGGGCCAAATGAACCCGCCCCGCCACGAACCCCTGGCTGGCTTGGCGCTGGCGCGGGGCACTAAAACGCCTGATCAGGCCGCCGGCGTCACTCTGCGCGCCTTACCCCATCAACCTTCGGTCATCCTGCGCGGGGACAGCGGTAATACGCCCTTCGTGGCGGCATTCCGTGCTGCCCTGGGCTTCGAGCTACCCCTGTCCCCTAATCGTGTCGGCAGTCATGATGATTTCACCGCCCTCTGGCTCGGCCCCAGCGAATGGCTGGTATTGGGCGAGGGCGGCGGCGAGCGCCTGGCGGGCTATCTAGCCGGCTACCACCACGCCATCGTCCCCAACGGCGACGGCCAGCAGATCATCGCGCTGGCCGGCGCTCGGGCCCGCGGCGTGCTGGCCAAACTCTGTCCCCTAGACCTGGCCAGCCCGGACCTCGACCCGGGCCGCTGCGCCCGCAGCCTCCTGGCCCGCTGCACCATGCTACTCCACCCGCAAACGGGCGGCGCCTACCACATCCACATCCCCCGCAGCCTCGCCGACTATGCCTGGCGCTCCCTGGTGGATGCCGGCCAGGAATTCGGCGTGGCCGTGGTGGCAGATGAAGTGTGAGAGCAACGGGTATAGATTGCTGAAAATAAATCTTTAATCGTAAGGATCTGGGTATTTTAAGAATAAAAATACTCTAACCTTTGAAAGATATCTCTTCGGCGGTCAACAAGGTCACTTCCCCATCAAGGATCGGTCCGGCGATAGCAAAAAACTCAGCAACAGTGTCTGAATTATTGTGGCTATCCATCGCCGCTTGGTTCGAGAAGCGCTCAAAGGTCGCAAAGACGCAGGGATCGCTCGAATCTTGTGAAATGAAGAAACCGATTGTATCTGGTTCATTTTTTTCGACATTGGCCGCGACATCAAGAAGCCCTTGACGCATGGTCTCTTCATGGCCCTTTATTGCGCGAATGATTGCGGTAATTGTTAACATAGGCAATTCCTTGGTTTCTATCTTGTGGCAAAGGATTACCTAAGTTCATCACAAAGCGCTCAATGCGACAAATAAAACTCACTACCAAAAACAAGTGGATCGCGCGGTCCCTACACGGACAACACGGCGATCCTGTTCACGCAAATTCTGGCCGGTGAAGTCCGAATTATCGACAGCTACCAAGCCAAATTTGATCCGGCATGCGCCAATCCATCCCTTCCAACAGCATCCCAAATCCGCCGCTTTCGTCGCTTCACCGACATCGATAAATCCAGATAGTATAGACCAAAGATGGTGGACACCAGCGCCCCCAATCAGACGAAAACATTCGCAGAAAAAATCCTAATTCAAAAAGGGCGGGTTCCCCGGACGCTTTTGGCTTATCCCGACCCCAGCTATTTCAAACCGCCCAATTGGCAGTTCGAGGACACAATCCCGCCAGGTGAATTACATAAATTTGCGGCGGAATGGCTAAAGAACCGTATACAGATTGTTGGCGGCTGTTGCGGCCCATCACTTGAGCACATTGCGGCCCTTAGGCCGTTCAAAGACCGCCAGATGCCCTAATTGCGCGCCAGTTTCGTTCCGGCGTCGCCGGCATCTCCAACTCGCGGATCCCAAGGGGCGCCAGGGCATCCAAAATGGCGCTGGTCAGGCAGGCAACGGCGCCAACGGTGCCGGCCTCGCCGGCGCCCTTGATGCCAAGCGGGTTTCTCGGGCTCGGCACCACGTTCGTCTCGATCTCGAAAAACGGCACGTCGTCGGCCCTGGGCATGGTGTAGTCCATGAACGAGCCGGTGAGAACCTGGCCAGTGTCATCCCACAGGACTTGTTCGCCCAGGATCTGACCGGCGCCTTGTACGATGCCGCCATGCAATTGCCCTTTCAACAACGCCGGGTTCATCACGGTGCCGACATCGTCGACCGCGACATAACGCAGAATTTGGACCACCCCGGTCTCGGGGTCGATCTCCACCTCCGCCACATGGCAGGCGTTCGGGAAGGTCGGCCCAGCGGCCTTGAAGGTAGCGAAGGCATGCAGACCGCTATCCATCCCGGGAGGCAGCAGCGTCGGTTCGAAGGCCATGGCCGCGATCTCGGTCAAGCTCAGGGACCTGTCCGTGCCGGCGACTATGAAGCGGCCGTCGGCGAATTCGATATCGACCTCCGGCGCCTCCAGTCTGTGGGCGGCTATCAAGCGGCCCTTGTCGATGATTTTCACGGCGGCGCCCAGCAGAGCCCCGCTACCAAGCCCCGAAACCCGCGAGCCGCCAGTGCCATGGCCATACCCAACCAGATCCGTGTCACCCTGAACGTAGCGCATTGCTTCAAAATCCAGCCCCAGGGTATCCGACAGCAATTGCCGGAATACCGTCTCATGGCCCTGGCCGTGGGAATGGGTACCCATGAGGATGGTGGCGTTGCCCTGCCGGTCAAAGCGAATTTCACCGCCCTCATCGAACATACCAGCAGCCTGCTCAACCGCGTTGGCCAGACCGAGGCCACGCAGCCGGCCATCGGCGCGGGCCTTGGCGCGGCGCCCTTCAAAGCCAGGGGCATTTGCCATGGCCAAGGCCTGGTCCATGTTGCGCTCAAACTCGCCACAGTCGTAGTTATAGTTAAGGCCGGTCTGAAAGGGCATCGCCGTCGGTGGGATAATATTGCGCCGGCGTAATTCCACGCGGTCGATACCAAGCTCGTGGGCCGCCAGGTCGATCGTCTGCTCGATGGCGGACGTGGCCTCCGGCCGGCCGGCGCCACGATAGGGTCCGGTCGGGCTGGTGTTGGTAAAGACCCCCAGCACCTCCGCATGGATCGCCGGGGTCAGATAGACACCGGCCACGCCGCCAATGTTGCCAAAGGCCGGCAGCGGGCCGAAATTGGACAGGTAGGCGCCCATGTTGGCGCGGCAACGAACGCGAAGCGCCAGAAAGTAGCCATTCCCATCGAGAGCAAGCTCGACCGCCATGATCATGTCGCGCGCCTGTTCGTCAAGAATGCCGTCTGCGCGCTCGTTGGTCCACTTGACCGGCCGGCCGAGCGTCTTTGCCGCCCACAGCACCAGTGGAAGTTCAGGGAAAATATTAGCCCGCAGACCAAAGGAACCGCCCATATCGGGACTGACGATACGCAGCCGGCTTTCCGCGACCCCGAGCACTGCCTCCGACAGCCAGCCTCTCATATCGTGTGGGAACTGGTTACCGGAGTAGAGCGTGTATCGTTCCTCGTGGGGATCGTAGGCCCCAAGCGCGGCGCGGGGCTCCATGGGATTAATAGCGACACGGGGCATGGGAAGTTCGAGCCGGGTGACGTGATCGGCAGCTTCGAAAGCCACTTCGACGGCCGCCTTGTCGCCCAGCTCCATGCGAAAACAGATATTGTCGGGGCAATCCTCCCAGACTGCCGGCGCGCCTTCGCCAATGGCCTCCGTTGTGCGAACGTTGACCGGCAGCGGCTCGTAATTGATCTCTATAAGCTCCGCCGCATCCCGGGCCTGGCTCCGGCTTTCGGCCACGACAAAGGCAACATAATCGCCGACGAAAGCGACCTTGTCCCGGACCAGCGCCGGCCGTGGCGGCTGAAAAATGGGCTCGCCGTCCGGCCTTTTTAGCGGCACGGCCTTGGCCGCCAGGCAGGGCATGTCGCCCAGCCCCTCGGCGGCGACATCGTCGCCGGTGAAGACGGCTAGCACCCCCGCCGCTGCCCGCGCCGCCGCCACGTCGATCGAACGGATGCGGGCATGGGCGTGTGGCGAGCGCAGCAGATAGGACCAAGCCTGACCGGCCAAGTCGATGTCATCGGTATAGCGGCCGCCGCCTCTGAGGAAGCGCTGATCCTCCACCCTCGGCGCGGCTTGCCCAAGACCAAATTTCATGGTGTCGCCCCTCCGTCGCTATTGTGCTCAATTTTCTATTCGCCCCGGCATGAAACCTGTCCAGTGCACATTCGGACTATACCGGAATTGCGCCAATACGCCATTCCGCTTGGATCACTGCGGATCAATATTGCATAAGGGAAAATTGCGGCTTTGGCGTTATTCTATGGTGTGGACTCAAGGAAAATTAACGAGGTGGGTATGAGCGATCCGACAAAATTACCATTGGCCGGGATTAAGGTATTGGAATTCAGCCATGCGGTGATGGGGCCTTCGGCGGGCATGATTCTCGCCGACCTGGGCGCGCAGGTGACAAAAATTGAGCCGGTGCCCGACGGCGACCGGACGCGGCATTTAAAGGGCGTCGGGATCAGCTTTTTCCCCCTGTTCTGCCGCAACAAGCAAAGCCTGGCCATTGACCTGAAAGCGTCGGGTGCCCGCCCGGCTGTGGAGGCCCTGGTCCGCCGGTCGGACGTATTACTAGAAAATTTTGCCCTGGGCACCATGGACCGTCTTGGCCTGGGTTATGAGGCGCTCAGCGTCCTGAATCCAGGCCTGGTTTATCTGCAATTAAAGGGCTTCCTGTCGGGCCCCTACGAAGAACGCCGGGCCCTGGATGAAATCGTGCAGATGATGAGTGGCCTGGCCTATATGACCGGCCCGCCGGGCCGGCCCCTTCGGGCGGGTGCTTCGGTGGTGGATATCATGGGTGGCATGGCCGGCGTAATAGGCGTGCTGGCCGCACTGCGCGAACGGGACGCGCCCGGCGCGGGGGGCAAGGGACAAATGGTCAAGGCGGCGTTGTTCGAAACGGCGGTCTTCGCCGTCGGCCAGCATATGGTGCAACATGCCATGAATGGCGAACCGTTGGTGCCCATGTCGGTACCGATCCGGGCGTGGGGCGTTTACGATACCTTTGAAAGCGCCGAGGGCCGACAAATTTTCGTCGGTGTGGTCACGGATACCCAATGGTTGCGCTTTTGCGAGGTATTTGAACGGCCGGATCTATTGGCGGACGAGCGCCTGCAGACCAACGGAGGCCGGGTCGGGCAACGGGACTGGCTGGTTGGCGCCATTGCCAAGACCTGCAAGGACTTGTCAACCGAGGCCTTGCTGGCCCTGTGTGACAAGGCGCAATTGGCCTTTGGCCCGGTCAACAAGCCCGAGGATTTGCTGGATGATCCCCACCTGAATGCGGGCGGCCAATTGCGCGAAATGAATTTGCCCGGCGGTGGCCGGGCCAAGACCCCGCGCCTACCCCTGGAAATGGGCGGCCGCAGTTTTACGGTCCGTGACGACCCCCCTGCCATCGGTCAGCATAGCCGCCAAATTTTGGCTGATGCCGGTCTGTCAACGCAGGAAGTCGAGGCATTGCTCGCCGCCGGCCATGTACTGGAGACCAAAGCCTAGGAACCACACCGGGTCACTTGCCTTTGACGTATTGCCATCAAATTGTTTATCTAAGGATAGATAGAGTTCCGTGGAGTGATGCGATGACTGCCCCGATAGCCATGCGAGAACGTATTCTGGCCGCCGCGGAACGGCGCATTCGCACCGCCGGCTACAATGCCGTCAGCTTCCGCGAGATCGCGGCGGAGGTCGGGGTCAAGAGTGCTAGCGTGCATTACCATTTTACCCAGAAACAGGATCTGAGCGCCGCCTTGGTGCGCCGTTATACGCAAAACTTCACACCTAAATTGGGCCAGATATCCACCACACCGAATAGTCCCGAAACAATGTTCCGGACCTATCTTCAGCTCCATCGTGATACTG
>Ga0209089_10003579_pt1 | contig 13192 bp, 14 predicted proteins | sample ArcticOcean_MG_C_FD_187431 | JGI IMG/M metagenome (GOLD analysis project Ga0209089, IMG submission 187431) | Marine microbial communities from western Arctic Ocean - ArcticOcean_MG_CB2_150 (SPAdes) (version 2) | ecosystem: Environmental > Aquatic > Marine > Oceanic | place: Arctic Ocean: Canada...
TAATATTTTTTCATTATTTTTTTAGGTATCGTTCAGCGCCCATTAAGGCAAGCTCATATCCATAATCACCAAGACCGCTCACAACAGCAACGGCAATGTCAGATAAATATGAAGACTTTCTAAATTCCTCACGGGAAAATACATTCGATAAATGTACTTCGATAAAGGGAATTTGTGTGCCCAGCATCGCATCACGCAGTGCTATGCTGGTGTGGGTAAATGCGCCGGGGTTAATGAGTATAAAATCCACCCCTGTTTTTTTTGCCTCGTGTATTTTATCTACTAGTTCATGCTCGGCATTGCTTTGAAAACTTGAGAGTGTATTACCTTGCGCTGTCGCCAAATTCAGTATTCTGGCGTCTATCTCGGCTAGCGTCGTTGTTCCATAGACCTCCGGCTCACGCTCGCCTAAAAGGTTTAGATTTGGCCCATTTAACACTAGAAACTTCAAGTAAATCCCCTATATATAATAACTAATATTGTTGTTTTTAATGATTTTAACGACATTTTCCTGAATTTTAGCAGAAATTTAAAGAAAATACGAACAGGTTATTTTTGCCAATTTTGCTTATAAGAAGTTCTTAATCACCACCTCTGCCTCGAGCTTAGATAGCGGCCCGCGGTGGGTAAATGCGATTTTACCTTTAGAATTGATAATCACCGTATATGGCATCGCGCCAATATTATTCCCTAATTGGCTGGCAATTTTTATCACTTCATCCCCGCCAACCAATGAGGGGTAATTAACATTATATTCTTCAATAAAATCTCTCACCTCATCTGCCTGCTGTAATGCAATTCCGATAAATTGTAATCCTTGTGTTGCATATTTTTCTTGTAGCTCGACAAAAGCAGGAATTTCTTCACGACAGGGGGCGCACCATGTGGCCCAGAAATTAATCGCAATTAACTTACCTTTCCATTCAGATAAATAACGTCGTTCGCCATTTAAATCCAACAAACTAAATTCAGTTACATTCGTGCCAATAACTTCTTCGGGGCTCGGAAATTTCTTAGTATTGAATTGTTCTTTAGAAACCGCATCATCTTTTGTTAACTGCTGAAAATAATAACCACTAAGCCCTGAAAGTATTGCTACAAGAATTGCCACAAATATTATCTGCCATCGTTTCATAAGGATTTAATTTGTTTAATGTGCTCAATAAAATTTTCTGGTTTGACAAAACCAATAAGACGATAAGATTTAATCTCTTCTGGTTGTTGATTAAAAAAAATAATTGCCGGTGGGCCAAATAATCCAAAATGTTTTAATAAAATTTTATCGCTATCGTTATTTTCTGTAACATCTGCTTTCAGTAAATTTATATCTTGCAATATCTCTTGAACAGATGGTTTAGAAAAAGTATGTGCCTCCATTTGTTTGCACTCGACACACCAGTCGGCATAAAAATCTAACATCACTAACTTACCCTCAAACTTCGACTGCCGTAATTGTTCGTTCAATTCTGAAATATTTGCTATATAAACAAACGGCAGAGTTTCAGTTGTGAGATTATTAAATAATATTCTTTTGTTGAATGGTGCTAATACAGTCCCCCCACCACTTACCGCAGCATAAATCAAAACACCGCCGTAGAACATCATCATTAAACCCAGGCCTTTATGTAATCGTTGCCAGTAATTAGTGCCATTTTCTTGGCGGTCTAATGCACCAAGAAAAATTGCGCTAACAATAAATAAAGCTGCCCAGAGTAATAAAGTAAATGTTTCTGGTAACACACGTTCTAAAAACCAAATTGCGACACCTAACATAATGACACCAAAAACACGCTTGATATTATTCATCCATGCGCCAGCGCGTGGTAATAATTCCCCCGAACTGATACCAATAATCAATAGCGGTACACCAAAACCCAAACCCATTGCAAATAAAGCAAGGCCACCGAGCTGCGCATCACCAGTTTGGCTAATATAAAGTAATGCGCCCGCAAGTGGTGGCGCCACACACGGACCAACAATAACAGCAGATAATAACCCCATCAATGCAGCCCCCGTCAGAGTACCGCGGCCAGAATTACTTTGATTAGCTACGACTTTATTTTGCCAACTGCTGGGTAATTGCAATTCATAAAAACCAAACATTGATAATGCAAGTAACACAAAAACCCCACTGAATAGACTAATTACCCAAATATTTTGTGATGCGGCTTGAAGATTAAAACTGAAAAGACCAGCAATCACGCCTAATACAGCATAAGTGAGTGCCATGGCTAGAACATAACTTAGTGTCAGCATGATTGCCCTTGTTCTTGTTATACGAACTCCTTCGCCAACGATAATGCCGGAGAGAATAGGAATCATTGGAAAAACACATGGCGTTAATGCCAGTAAAAATCCGAATATAAAAAATGAAAAAATATTGAATAACAAACTATTTTCTTTTAATTTTTTTGTGATTACATCTTGCTCAGATATAAATATTTCTTTATTAATTCCTTCATCGACAAGTAATGCCTCAAAAGAATCAGGAATTGAAACTGTTAAATTCTTCTCGATTGGTGGATAACAGATTGAATCTTCCTTGCAACCCTGATAACCAATATTAATATTTAACTCTTTTATATTTGTATCTTTATGTGTAAATGGCACTAACAACTGATTATCATTGTAGTAAACTTCGACCTCACCAAACGCAAGGTCTTCTTTTAATTTACCTATCGGAAATACATAATTCCCAATTATGATTGCTGAATCATTTAAGCTTATTGAAAATTTATCTTTGTATAGATAATAGCCTGATTTTATTTTCCAATTTAGTATTAATCTATCATTTGAAATGACGCTAACCGCCACCTTAAAAGCATCATCTGGATGAAGTACCTCATCGACAGAAGGTGGCGTGGATGAAAAAATAGTATTTAAGCTATCTTCAAAATTAATCGCGTTTAATGAATGTGAAGATAAAAAAATGAAAAAAATAAATATTCTTTTAAGAAAGTACATTGCTATTTAGTATTCTCGCTAACCCAATTCAAATACTCAGTAAGGCCTTTCTTAATTGGGACTGCTATTATTTCGGGAAGTTCGTAGGGATGCAGTTCTTTGATTCTTCTTTCTAATATATCGTATAAATTAAGTGTTGTTTTTATAATTAAAATATTTTCAGGAACATTATCAACTTTATCTTTCCATCGAAATACAGACTGAACTTCAGGAATAATATTAATGCAAGCAGCAAGTTTTTCATTAACTAATATCTCTGCGATATCTTTCACTGATATAGATGCCGGGAAAGTACTCAAAACTAAAATGTATTTTTCATTATTGGTCATATGTGATTTAAAGCTTTAAAATTACTTGCATAATAGTATTTTGCCCATACATTAAACATAATGCCATACTGATAGTTCAAAATGTATATTGAGGTCATCGCTTTTGTTTAGAATTTTACTAATACTTTTTCTCACCGTACCTCTCGTTGAAATTGCTATATTAATCAAGATTGGTAAAGTCATTGGCGCAGGTTACACAATAGCCCTGGTGATTGGTACTGCCATTCTTGGTGCTGCATTATTGCGTACTCAGGGAATATCAACACTTGCAAAAGTCCAAAAAAATATTAATCGGGGCCAATTGCCGGCGACTGAATTAATCGAGGGTTTAATACTTCTAATTAGCGGGGTATTACTATTAACACCTGGATTTTTTACAGATATGTTTGGCTTCCTAGCGTTAGTACCAATATTACGTCAACGACTGGCGCAAACATTTTTTGTTAATTTCATACAAAATCGTATTAACATCAAACAAACAAATACACGTACTGGAAATATTATTGAGGGTGAGCATTGGGATTCTGATTCGAAATAAAGCTTACAAAAAAATATGCTATACAAAAAAATATTAATCATGGGACAAACTAAAGAAGGAAAAAAATTTCGTCCAAGTGATTGGGCTGAAAGGCTCTACTACACGGTCGCTAGTTACGGGAAAAATGGCCGAATAGTCTTCAACCCGCTTGTCAATCTAAACCAAGAGGATAACTCAAAGTGTTTTGTCATTAATGTAACACTTCGGGATAAAGACCCTATGATTTATGATTTCCTTGTTGATTTTGCAGTAAGCAATGAACTTGAAATGCGAGATCAAAACCGTAACTTAATACGGCTATAACGTATTATTGATTATCTGCCGGCCAGTCTTTTATATAACGCTTAAGTAATGTATTTTGAAATAATGATTTATCAAATAATGCATTGATAATATCCCCCAAGGCAAGTACTCCAGCAATCTTATCATTACCCATAACAGGAATATGACGAATATGATGCTCACTCATTACAGACATAACCTGTTCGAGTGTATCTTCAGGCGTTGCAGTTATAACTTCTTTAGTCATAACATCACTGACAGTTATATCCTCCCAGTCTTTAGTATGTTCGCCAACGATAGTCAGAAAATCACGTTCAGATATGATGCCTACTAATGCGCCGCCTTTATCAGTGACAAGAAGTGAGCCAATCTTTTTGGTAAGCATTTCATCTGCCATTTGTTTCAATGTATTCTCGGGAGAAATACTGTGAACAACACTACCTTTTTTATCGAGTATCGAGCTTATTTTTACTTTGTAGTCATTATCTAACTCTGCCATAGACTAAGATTATAGCTTAATAAAAAGTAATATGATCAAGTTATGTTTGCTTGATAAAAATTTTAATTAAGCGCTTAAAAAAACAACTATTAATTTTACTGACTTAATTTCAAACTATTGGCTATAATAACCGGCCGAATATCTAGTCAATCATAATAAATATTATAATTTATATAAGTGGTAGTAAAATATGGGTTCAAAGAATAAATCATCAAGTCCCACAATGGCAGAGCTAGCAGACCGTCATATCTGTTACGAGGAAGCTGTTCAATGTGCCGAAGCTGAAATCGATATCATTGATTCGATATTTAAAAAACTTAAAAAGCGTCAGGCAAGTACACTAAGAGAAGACTTCTGTGGCACTACAAATACATCCTGTGAATGGATAAAACGACGTAATACTAATACGGCAATTTGTGTAGACCTTGATAAAGATGTTTTAGATTGGGCAAAAAGAAATAAGCTTGAAAAACTAACTGCCGAACAATTATCACGTATAAGCCTTATTAACAAAAATGTACTTAATGTAGTAAATGATCCTGTTGATATTGTGCTAGCAATGAATTTTAGCTATTGGCTATTTAAAGAACGGAAATTAATGATTGAATATTTTAAAAAAATCAGGAATGCATTGGTCGATGATGGCATCTTTTTTTCAGATGCTTATGGGGGTTATGAAGCATTTCAAGAACTGAAAGAAAAAACGAAGAACGATAACTTTACTTATATTTGGGACCAGCATAAATACGATCCGATATCCGGTTCAGCTATCAATCATATTCATTTTAAATTTAAAGACGGCTCTAAAATGAAAAAAGCTTTTACTTATGAGTGGCGTGTATGGACGTTACCTGAAATATTAGAAATGCTTGTTGAAGCTGGTTTCAAACCAACTGTTTATTGGGAGCAAGCTGATGAAGATGGAGAGGGTAATGGTGAATTTATACCACAGACGGAAGGTGAGGCTGACGCAGGCTGGATTGCTTATATCGTTTCACAAAAATAATTTTTTAATTTAATTCCCTTGGTTTTATTGCTTCAACTAATTTTATTGTATCAACTGCTGTATTAAAACTATCACTAGAAAATTTAAATATAAACAGGTTAGCAGTTGTAACTATTATTTCTTTATTTCCTGATCTATCGCATAAATAGTTAACTAAATTCTCAATGCCGGGGTTATGCCCAACCAACATTAAACTTTGAACTTTATCTTTATAAGTATTAATAAATTCTATTAATTGAGTAAAACCGGCAAGGTAAAGCTCGTCCTCATATGTCAAATCTTCAAGATTAAATTTACTTATTTGTTCTGTCACTAATTCAATCGTTTCTTTTGTTCTAAGTGCTGGTGATGAGATAATTTTTTGTGGGATATAATTATTCTCGTTCATCCACTGACCAATACGTATCGCATTTCTTGTTCCTCGTCTATTAATTGGCCTTTCAAAATCAGATATCTGAGGGCCTGACCAATCGGATTTTGCATGACGCATAATATATAAGTATAAATTCATAAAATTCTAGCCCTATAAAAACCATTAATACCAACAAGTTATAAAAAAAAATTTAAAAAAAATAATAATAATAATTAATGATTTCAAATTTTAAAATTGTATGCTTTAATGCGCGAAATTTCACCATGAAGAACTTAATATAGAATTATATGCCTGTTAATTTACTAAATTATTTGAGCGCTAGGAGCGTATTAATCGATGGCACAATCTAGTTATTTTTCAAGAATATTTGGTAATTCTCCAGTAAGTCCCTTACAAAAACACATCAGCAAAGTCGTCCTATGTGTCGAGCAATTAATCCCTTATTTTGATTCTGTCATTAAAAATGATTGGAAACAGGCTGCTAAAATCCAAACTAAGCTCGTCGTGTTAGAAAATGATGCAGATCAAATAAAAAATATGTTGCGTATGCAGCTTCCTAGTAGTCTTTTTATGCCGATGGATCGAAGAGACGTTCTCGATGTACTCCAGCTACAAGATAAAATCGCAAACAAAGCAAAAGATATTGCAGGGCTGGTACTTGGTAGAAAAATGTCCTTACCGCAATCAATCACTGATACTTATATAGAATTTCTAAATAGGTGCATAGATGCAATTCGTCAGGCACAAATCGCAATCAATGAACTAGATGAATTAGTAGTTGTTGGATTTCGTGGAAACGAAGTCATCCGTGTTAAAGAAATGATCGAAATACTCCATGTTATCGAGGGAGAGACAGATGAGATTCAGATTAAATTACGTGCTGAATTATACAAAATCGAAAAAGATCTACCTCCTGTCGACGTTATGTTCATTTATAAAATTATTGAATGGACAGGAGATCTTGCAGATGACGCGCAAAGCACAGGTAACCGTCTTCAGTTAATGCTCGCTAAATAGAGAAATTCAAAATGGAACATGGAGCAATATTATTAATATTGGCTGGATGCTTCGGACTTTTTATGGCCTGGGGTATCGGTGCTAACGATGTTGCTAATGCAATGGCAACTTCTGTTGGATCAAAATCATTGACGCTTAAGCAGGCCGTCATCATTGCAGCTATTTTTGAATTTACAGGCGCCTTCCTTGCTGGCGGACAAGTTACATCGACTATCCGTAAGGGAATAATTGATACCAGTCTACTAAGTGGCTCACCCGAGATACTTGTCTATGGAATGCTTGCGGCTCTTTTGGCCGCGGCAATATGGCTATTAATTGCCACACGATATGGTTTACCGGTTTCAACAACACATTCAATTGTCGGCGCTATCGTCGGTTTTGCTGCCGTTGGTATTGGAATTGAGGCTGTTAAATGGGGGAAAGTAAGTTCAATCGCTGCAAGTTGGGTGGTATCGCCGGTGATAGCGGGTGGACTTGCCTATATTTTATTTCGTAGCGTTCAAAAATTAATTCTTAATACCAGTAACCCAATGGAAAACGCGAAACGTTACGTGCCTATTTATATTTTCTTAACGGGCACGATGATTTCACTCGTAACCATGCTCAAAGGCTTAAAACATGTTGGTCTCGATTTATCTAGAAATGAAAGTTATGGCATTAGTCTTTTTGTGGGAATAGTTTGCGCAATTATTGGTGGCTTTCTAATTCGCAAAATCACATACAGTAAAGAGAGAAATATAAACAATCATTTCTTTGATGTTGAAAATGTCTTTGGTGTTTTAATGGTTTTTTCTGCTTGTGCAATGGCTTTTGCTCATGGTTCAAATGATGTCGCTAATGCAGTAGGGCCTGTCGCCGCGATAGTTAGTATTGTGTCCAGCGGTGGCGAAATTGCGCAAAAATCTGTGATGCCTATCTGGATACTTTTGCTTGGTTCTGTTGGTATAATTATTGGTCTTTTAATGTATGGTTACAAGGTAATTGCAACGGTGGGTAGTCGTATCACTGAACTAACACCTAGTCGTGGTTTCTGTTGTAATTTAGCCGCCGCCATAACTGTCGTTTTAGCATCGGGAACAGGAATACCTATATCAACCACTCACACCCTTGTCGGCGCTGTACTCGGTGTTGGTTTCGCGCGCGGGATATCAGCTCTGAACCTTAGGATTGTGGGTTCAATATTTATGTCATGGATTATCACCTTACCGGCGGGCGCCATAATGGCAATAGTATTTTTCTATTTCTTACTCGGGATCTTTAATTAAATAAATTATTTGATAAAAAAGGAAATAATATATTTTGTTGATAAAACAATACTTAAAAAACATTGCATCCTCTATTGTTATTCTGCTTTTTATAATTTTATCGCCTCCGACAATAGCCGCTAATGAAGCACTATTGGAGCTTTTAAAAGTACTCCACGACAAAGGTACGCTTTCACCTCAAGAATATAAGCTCCTTGTTGAAGCTTCTAAAGAGGATAACGAAAAAATTAAAGAAAGCATTAATGAGATGAAAACTGAGGTTAATAAAACAACAAAAGATGTGCCCAAGATTACAACTAAAGGTAAGTTCAAGGTTGCATCACAAGATGGTTCTTGGGAATGGCAGCCCATTGGTAGAATATTTTGGGATACTGTATTTGCTGATAGAGATAATTCAAACCTAGAAGCTACAAACTCGGAGTTGCGTCGTGCGCGTCTAGGGTTTCAAGGCAGAATCGCGCCAATAAAATATAAACTTGAACTAAACTTTGCTAATTCAGGAACAGCATCCTGGAAGGATGTCTGGCTTTCATATAATAATAAAAATGATTTGGGGAAATGGTTTGTTAAGGTCGGTCAACATCACGTGCCATTTGGTCACGCAACCATCAGTAGTAGTAAATATAAACTATTAATACGTCGTCCTTTATTTGGAGATGGGCCACAAACATCCCGAGCTGTCGGTATCGCATATCGACAGGATGCGAATCGCTGGTTCTTTCATACGGGGGCATTTATCCCTGCTCTTGGAACAGGCTCTGATGAAACGGGCGAAGGAACAACTGACAGAATGACCTATGCGCTTCGCATGGGTGGCCAACCATTTTTTAAAGATAAAACACATTTGATTCACGCCGCGATTTCATACCAGCACGAAGAATTTAATGGTGATACCTTCAGTAACATTGATAATTCACTCCTGTCGCATGTTGGTGATGGCGATGCCTTGGTCGCAAATTTCGGGACTAATACCGATGATTCAAATGCATATGATATTGAATTAATTAGTGTATGGGGTCCTATTCATGGTGTATTTGAGTATGTTGCATGGAATGTGTCCGACCCCGATGGTGATGCTGACCTAAGCGCCTGGGCTTTTGATGTAGGTTGGTTCTTAACTGGCGAATCAATGAAATACAAAACAGGCGTATTTAGTGGAATTAAACCAAAAGCGCCAATTGGTAAAGGAGGTTGGGGGGCATGGCAAATTGCAGCACGCCTTGAAAACATGGATTTAACAGATGGGAATATTATTGGCGGTGAAGCTGATGTCTTTACTATAGGGCTTAATTGGTATCTCACTTCAAATACCCGCTTAATGGCAAATTATGGGACAGTACTTGATTTTAATCGCAATGGCTTTGCTGGCGATGAGAGGGAACCCTCTGTTTTTCAAATGCGGGCTCAAGTCTATTGGTAAAATAATACGGTTATCAAAAAAACAGCTACCCAATATCCTCGCAATGCGAGGATATTTTTTGTAATTTAAAAAAATCTCTCATGCTGTATGCTTTCATAAAAATAGATCAACAAAAAAAACTTGATGAATAACGAATATAGACCAAACCAAATAGAAACTGACGTACAAAAAAAGTGGTCGGATACAAATGCCTTTGAAGTTACCGAAGACCCGGTAAAAGAGAAATTCTATTGTCTTTCTATGTTTCCCTACCCCAGCGGCAAACTTCATATGGGGCATGTCCGTAATTACACAATAGGAGACGTCATCAGTCGTTATCAGCGTATGCAAGGAAAAAATGTTCTACAACCAATGGGTTGGGATGCATTTGGCTTACCTGCAGAAGGTGCGGCAATTAAAAACAATGTCCCGCCTGCTAAATGGACTTATGAAAATATTGACTATATGCGCGGACAATTAAAACGACTTGGTTTTGCATATGATTGGAATCGAGAGTTAGCAACGTGTGACCCTGATTATTACCGTTGGGAGCAATGGTTCTTTACAAAACTTTATGAAAAAGAATTAGTTTACAAAAAAACATCTGTTGTTAACTGGGATCCTGTTGACCAAACAGTATTGGCAAACGAACAAGTTATCGATGGGAAAGGTTGGCGGTCTGGCGCCACTGTTGAACGCCGCGAAATACCACAATGGTTCTTAAAAATTACTGATTACGCTGATGAACTTCTTGAGGGCCTAGAAAAACTCTCAGGTTGGCCGGATGCAGTTAAAACAATGCAGGCAAATTGGATTGGTCGCTCTGAGGGAGTTGAAGTTGATTTTAAAGTCGAGGGGACTGACGAATCGTTGCGTATTTATACAACACGACCCGACACTATTATGGGGGTGAGTTATATGGCCGTTGCAGCGGAACACCCCTTAGCCAAATCAGCAGCTGACAGTGATGATGCAATCGCCAAATTTATTGATGAGTGTAAAAGTAGTGGGACCTCTGAGGTTGAACTTGAAACTATGGAGAAGAAAGGGATGCCACTTAATATTAATCTTCGTCATCCAATGAGCGATGAACTCATTCCGCTCTGGGTTTCAAATTTTGTGTTAATGGGGTATGGCACAGGCGCAGTCATGGCAGTTCCCGCGCATGACCAACGTGATTGGGAATTTGCAAATAAATATAAGTTGCCCATTAAACAAGTCATCTTCCCCGCAGATAGAAGTCAGCACGATATGACTGAGTCGGCCTATATAGAAAAAGGGATACTTAAAAAGTCGGGGCAATTTAATGATCTAAGTTCAGAAGATGCATGTCATACTATTGCAGAATTTGTTGAAAAAAATAAATGTGGAACCCGAAAGATTAATTACCGTTTAAGAGACTGGGGAATTTCACGTCAGCGTTATTGGGGATGCCCGATTCCCATTATTAACACGAAAGATGGCAAAGCACTTTCTGTTCCTATAGATCAGTTGCCCGTTGTGTTACCTGAGGATATCGAATTTGAAGGTATCAGTTCTCCGATAAAATTAATGGCAGAGTTTATTAATACTGATGCCCCAGATGGCAGTGGTCCTGGAGAAAGAGAAACTGATACTTTCGATACCTTCTTCGAATCCTCTTGGTATTTTGCACGTTACTGCTGTCCTGATAATAATAAAGTCATGATAGATGACCGCGCCAACTATTGGCTTCCGGTCGACCAATACATCGGTGGTGTCGAACATGCCATTTTGCATCTTCTATATGCACGTTTTTTTCATAAACTAATGCGCGATTTAGATTTGTTAAAAAGCGACGAACCATTTACTAATTTACTCACTCAGGGAATGGTACTAAAAGACGGTACTAAGATGTCAAAATCAAAAGACAATACCGTTGACCCACAGCCTTTGATTGATAAGTACGGTGCAGATACCGTTCGTTTATTTATGATGTTCGCATCACCGCCCGAGCAAAGTCTCGAATGGTCAGACACCGGTGTTGAGGGTGCCCATCGTTTTTTAAAAAGACTATGGAAATTTGCGAGCACACATATTAATGGGAGAAGGCCCCCGACTTTAAGTGTTGCAACAATGACTAATGTGCAGCGCAAGGTACGCCGAAAAATTCATATGACAATTGATAAAGTAAATGATGATATCGGCCGTCGGTATACTTTTAATACAGCAATCGCTGCAGTGATGGAGATGATTAATGCGCTGTCACGGTGCGAATTAAAAAATGACAATGACCAGGCAATTATGCATGAAGGTGTCGAAACAGCAATTTTACTTCTCTCTCCCATCGTTCCACATATAACAGACGCACTTTGGGCTGAGCTGGGGCATACCGAACCCTTGATTGATGCTACCTGGCCTAAATCAGACCCGACTGTTTTAGAACAAAACGAAATTGAAATGGTTGTTCAAATCAATGGCAAACTCCGCGGAAAGATTACCGTTACAAAAAATACTAAACAAAAACAAATAGAAAATCAGGCGGTTGAAGACGAGAAAGTAAAACGATATTTAGAAGGGAAAACCATTAAAAAAATCATCGTAATCCCAGAACGTCTAGTGAACATCGTAGTATCATAGGGTAAGATACGACGATAATAATCGAAAAAACTAGTAAAAGGAAAATTAATGAACGCCCGTCTATTACTGATTTATGTATTATTGTTAACCACTGCTTGTGGTTTTCATTTACGTGGTTCACAACTAGCAACAATTGATGTTGATAATATTTTTATCAATAGTAGCTCTGCGCCAGCACTGGCGAAAGAAGTTAAATCACAATTTAATAATGCCGGAACTGCATTTGCAACGTCATCTCAAAATGCAGCATTTATAATTACATTAAAAGAATCACGTTTTGAAAAATCGATGTTAAGTGTCTCTGCAACAACAGGTAAGGTCGAAGAATACCAAATAGTATTTCAGGCAAAAATAGATGTAATGCATGCTGATGGAACCTATATTGTTGAAAATGAAAAAATCAGTGCTATTCGTGATTTTGCCTTCGACGAAAATGCAGTGCTAGGTGAATTTGCAGAAGAATCTGTCATTAAGGAAGATTTAATACGTCGTGCTGCAAGTCAAGTTCTCCGTCGACTACAAGCCTTACTATCCTCATCAAAATAATAAAGCTTTGCAATAAATGCGATTGCACCCTGACCAACTTGACGCACATCTAAAACGTTCAAGTACAACGCCGATTTATTTTGTTAGTGGAGATGAACCTCTACAAAAACTGGAATGTATCGATCTAATAAGAAAACATTATCGTGAGCAGGGCTTTGATGAACGCATTATATTTAATGTAGACAAATCATTTAATTGGAATTCAATTAATGAAGTAACCAGAAACTTATCATTATTTTCAAGCCATAAAATCATTGAATTAAGAATGGAAGCACCCAAACCAGGAAGAGAAGGTGGAAGTTTTCTGCAGGAATACGCTGAAAAAGAAAACGATGACACCCTGCTTATTATTAGCTCAGATAAAATAGATAAAAGT
>Ga0209089_10003580_pt1 | contig 13192 bp, 12 predicted proteins | sample ArcticOcean_MG_C_FD_187431 | JGI IMG/M metagenome (GOLD analysis project Ga0209089, IMG submission 187431) | Marine microbial communities from western Arctic Ocean - ArcticOcean_MG_CB2_150 (SPAdes) (version 2) | ecosystem: Environmental > Aquatic > Marine > Oceanic | place: Arctic Ocean: Canada...
CAGTATAGCTGGAACAATCCGTGGAAGTCAGCCTGAGTCGGAGATTCCACAGAATACCGGCTGATTGGTTCATCGCTTGGATCGGCCTGCCAATCTTGGCCGGTCAAGTGTTGCTCTTCGTAGTAGGCATAGAACCCAATCTTTCTGGCTGCATCGGCGATTGGGCTGTCGCTGAATACTCTGAGGAACACCCTCTCTGCGCCACGGGAGCCAGCGCATTGGACAACCTGTTTTAGTAGATCAATGGCCTTTTCCGGTTTCTGCTCTGGTAGGTAAAGACGGTCCACTTCCCAGGCTCGGCTGCCACTGCGCATCCGTGCTGAGGCCAGGCTGGAGAGGTCCATACCCTTCCAGTCTCCCACGGTCACGCGGTGTGTATCACGGGCAATCGATTGCTTCCAGAGAGTGGAGTTGCGCATCGGACGGCACCGGACCACTGATTCCGTTGGCGCGGCTTGGTTGGCCCCTCCGGGAGCGCCCACCAGCATACAGCGAAGGGCATCACTGACCCGGAAGGCCGTAATCATGAGGAGCCGTTTCCTGAAGAACTGCCATTGCCGTTGACGAGTTCCAGGAAATAACTGTGAAACCGGTAGTCGTTGGTCAGTTCAGGGTGAAAAGATGTGGCCATCAGGTTTCCCTGTTGAACTGCCACTGGACGGTCATCATCCAGAGCGCATAGCACTTCAACATCATCGCCAACGCGAATAATCACCGGGGCGCGGATGAAGATGGCGTGGAACGGGTCTGAACCCAATGCGCTTATGTTCAGGTGTTGTTCAAAGCTGTCCACCTGGCGGCCAAAGGCGTTTCTTTGTACGCCAATGTCCATGATACCCAGGGGAACGGGGTCATTCTCGGTGATTTCCTCGGCGATCATTATCATGCCGGCGCAGGTGCCCCAAATGGCGCGGCCTTCTGTGGCCATCTTTTGGATGGGCTCTCTCAGGTTGTAAAGGGTCACCAGGCGGCTGAGCGTGGTGCTCTCACCGCCTGGGATAATCAGCCCGCCCAACGATTCCAGGTGTTCTGGCAGCCTTACTTCTCTGGCTTTAACACCTAGCTTACTGAGGGCGGCGATATGTTCGGCGAAGTCGCCTTGTACTGCTAAGACGCCTACTTCCAACTCGGCTAGCTGATCCTTATAAGTAGATTCCCGGGATTACCGGGATTTCTGCCGTGACGCGCTCCCCGCGTGGGGAGCGTTGCCGGGATCGGGATAATGCGATGAAAAGTCTGTTACTTGCTGCGGGTGGCCAGCAATTCGTCTTCAGGAATTGACTTGGCGCTGATGCCGACCATGGGCTCGCCCAGGTTCTTTGAGACCTCAGCAAGAATCTTGGCATCCTGGTAATGGGTTACAGACTGGACGATGGCGTGGGCACGGCTGGCGGGGTCGCCAGACTTGAAGATGCCAGAGCCAACAAAGACGCCGTCGGCGCCTAGTTGCATCATCAGGGCTGCATCTGCGGGTGTGGCAACGCCGCCGGCGGCAAAGTTGACCACGGGCATGCGGCCCATCTCTTTGGTTTTAATAAGTAGATCCAGGCTCACCTGCATGTCGCGGGCTTCAACCACCAGCTCATCTTCAGGCATGTTCTGGAGCTTGCGGATGGCATCTTGAACGGTGCGCATGTGGCGGACAGCCTCAACAACGTCGCCGGTGCCGGCTTCGCCCTTGGTGCGAATCATCGCAGCGCCTTCAGAGATGCGGCGTAGGGCCTCGCCCAGGTTGCGGCAACCGCAGACGAAGGGCACCTGGTAGTCATGCTTCCAGATATGATGGGTCTCGTCGGCGGGAGTGAGAACTTCGGACTCATCGATGTAATCGACGCCCAGGGATTCAAGAATCTGAGCCTCCACAAAGTGGCCGATACGGACCTTAGCCATGACCGGAATGCTCACGGTGTCCATGATGTCGCAGATGATCTGCGGGTCGGTCATGCGGGCCACACCGCCGTCGGCACGGATGTCAGCGGGAACGCGCTCCAGAGCCATAACCGCTACCGCGCCGGCTTCTTCAGCTATCTTTGCCTGCTCGGCGTTAACCACGTCCATGATGACTCCACCTTTGAGCATCTGGGCGTGACCGGCTTTGACCGTAAATGTCCCTGTTAGTACCTCGACCATCGTTGGCGTCCTCCGGGTGTTCGCATTTTAGTTGGTGGCAAGAGACGAATTTCCATAGAAAATAGTCTCAGTTGCGCCTGTATTATACGCCCACGGCATGACGATTATCAATTGAGGCTAAGGGTGCAAATTCGCACTGCCCCAGGCACGAATAAAGCCTAAGTAGGACAGCTAGGCCCCCACAGTAACCGTACGGATAAGGCTGATGTTTGGACTGATGACGGTCCGCCAAATGGTCAAAACTAGGCAAGAACTCGGAAAAGCTTCTTGACAGTGGACGTGCGTAGATTTGATAATAGAACCTCTGCCGAGGTAGCTCAGGTGGTAGAGCACGGCACTGAAAATGCCGGTGTCGACAGTTCGAGTCTGTCCCTCGGCACCATTAAATCTTGGTTCCGGTTGCTAAACCGGGCGCAATATAGAGCGGAAGTGGCTCAGTGGTAGAGCACCTCCTTGCCAAGGAGGAAGTCGCGAGTTCGAATCTCGTCTTCCGCTCCAACAGCAATCTTTAAGAGGCCCCTCGTTAATGAGGGGCCTCTTTTATTGCCTGATATACCCTGATATACCGGTGACAAAACGCTGTTGCCTGGCCGGATTTCATGTTGTGAGAATGGGTTCATTGTCTCTTCTGAGACCCGTTACACCTAAATTTTGACAACAAAATTTAACTACCCGGAGATGGGCGTTGCAGAAGTATTTGTGGCGCCTGGCAACTCAAAAAAAGCATTCGCCAGCATGGAATTACTGGGCGAACCACAAGCCGGAGAGCAGGGCTTGAGAGATAATTACGTGGCTAATGTCCCCTATCACATTGTCAAAGAAGAGGGCAGATGGCGGTTGGTGATGGAAAGGATCATCGTAGTAGGGAGTTGCCCATTTGTTTATTCATCCAGCAGAGAGGAAGCCCAACCATCTGAAGGCTCCACACCGAACAGACCATAGTCAGGCTGGAATATTAAAGCTAGACTGCACCTGATTTAACCAGTGCACCCAGAATCAGGAGGCTACCAATGGCAAGTAACCAAAATGTCAGCGTCGCCAACATTGAACGACTGAACCAACTGATGGACGAAAACGCCTGTTCAGCAGTGGTCGCCCGGTCGGGGAAGAATTTCACCTACCTGGCTGGGTTCGCTTATCCCGGAACCCTGGCCCGGCACCTGGATTTTCCTGACTCTCCCCGAGGCGTGCTGGTCATCTGGCCCCGACAGGGAAACCCCGTAATGGTGGTGAATGAAACTGCCGCGCCCCTGGCCCGCCGCGACGGGTGGATTGAAGACGTTAGGCTCTACGACGGGTATGCGGAGTCGGCCTACGCCAAAACCGCTGAGATTCTCGCAGAGATGGGTCTTCAAAACGAAACCATTGGTTTGGAAAATGACTATCTCAGCATGCTGCAGTGGGAAGAGATGGCATCCCTTTTGCCCAACGCTAACCTGACAGACTGCACCGATATGATGGACCGCGTGCGCTGGATCAAGACTCCCGAGGAAGTGGAGTTGCTTAAAAAGGGCGCCGACCTGCTGGATGAGGTCTATCTGGAGGTGTTCCCCACCGTGCGGCCGGGCGACACAGAGCGTGATGTGCATGCTCGAATAGTCGAAGGCTGCATTCGGCGCGGGGCCAACTGGGTCCACGGCATCCTGAATACCAGCCGCAACGACGTTGCCTACGGCGGCGAAGGCGACATGGCCTTTCAATCTGGTGACATCATCAGAAATGATTACGTGTCATATCTGAACGGATACCCCGGTCATCAATCGCGCACCGTGGTGATCGGAGAACCAACCAAAGAACTGTTAGACACCTACAAGACCCACCGCGACATTTACCGGGCCACCATCAATATGTGCCGTCCCGGGGCCAAGTCATCAGACATCTATCACTTCTCGAACAACTCCTTCAATGACGCGGGATTCAAGGGCAAGGTCAACATCGCCGGCCACGGTGTCGGCGCTTGGTGGCATCAGCAAGAACCCTACATGGTGCCGTCGGGCAAGCACATCTTGGAGAAGGGAATGGTCGTGGCGCTGGAGCCCCACATCGGCCATTGGCATCTGCAAGACATGGTGCTGGTAACTGACTCAGCTCCTCTGTTGCTCTCACCCCTGATCAATACTGATGAAATGATGGTCGCCGGGTAGTTGGGTAATCCGGCAATTCCCCCGTGCCTGGATCAAAGCTACAACCAGGAACCAATTCTGACTGCATATTGTTGGTCCAAAATTGCGTAAATTGCCGCTGTACCGGCAGCCTGATTACGGCTATAATCTCAGCCAGCTTGGACTGGGTAGGCGTGACAAACACGTTCCCCCCCGGCCAATATTCTGATAGCTAATACCAGGCTTAACACTAAGGGGGCTGACCAATGCCGCAGCGCACCATGTGGATGCACGGCGTAAATATGCAGGTGGAATATCCCAACCGACTGACCTCGGTCCGTGCCACGGGGCCATTTATGCGGATTGAAGGTGCCAGAGGACAAAACACCTGGCTGCATTTCCCCCTGCCCACTCTGGCGGTTGTGGACGGCTCAAGGATGAAGATCGAAGGAGCCATGGTCAGTTTCAGGACCAGAGATCACGCCGTAGTCCATGAAGTAATAATCTATGACGGTGAGTCCCGCATCGCAGAGCATATGGACCTGGACCTGAGGGGAGACCACCTGGATCACCGGTTTGACGTGCCCGGCAACCCACATATCCACAAAGGGATCAACGTGACTCTGGGTGTTCGTTTTGACGACAATGCGCCCGATGTCAGGTCAATGCAGATTGAAGTAATCGGCGTTGGCCTGGAGTATACGAGCGAGGATTAGTCCCAACAACAGCAACCGGAGTCCCCAATCAAGAAATTACACCCTTAACTATTACATCTTCTATCGGAGGATTAGACCATGGCGGCGCATAAGAACTACATCGGCGGGAAATGGGTTGAGTCGGTCACTGGCAGGACCTACCCGGTACACAATCCAGCCCACACAGACCAGGTGGTGGGTGAATTTCAGACCTCAGGCGCAGAAGACACTCTCACCGCAGTTGCCGCCGCCAAAGAGGGACTGGTGACCTGGGCCAACACCCCGGCCCCGGCCCGTGCCAACATTATCTACAAGGCCCTTGAGATACTGGGACGCCGTGCGGAAGAACTGGCTGAAACCATCACCATTGAGGAAGGCAAACCGATTGCCGACGCTCGAGGCGAGGTCAAACGAGCCATGGCGATTATGGAGTACGCAGCCGGTGAAGGTCGCCGCATGTTTGGCTACACCACGCCATCAGAGCTGCCCGATACCGTGGCCTACACCGTTCGCCGTCCGCTGGGCGTGGTGGGAATCATCACACCCTGGAACTTCCCGCTGGCCATTCCGGCTTGGAAGATTGCCCCAGCCCTCATCTGCGGCAACGCACTGGTCTTTAAACCAGCCTCAGCCACACCCCTAAGCGCGGTGAAGCTGATGGAGATATTTGAAGAAGCCGGCTTGCCCGCTGGCGTGTTGAACTTGGTCACCGGACCCGGTGGACAAGTGGGCACCGCTCTGGTGGAAAGCCCAGACGTTAAGGGAATATCGTTCACTGGCTCCACCGAAATCGGCACAGAACTGTATAGCGAAAGTGCCAAACGCCTGAAGAAAGTACAGGCTGAGATGGGCGGCAAGAATGCCGTGATTGTGCTGTCGGATGCCGACATGGACAAGGCCTTGAACGGCATTGTCCAGGGTGCCTTTGGATCCACCGGCCAGCGCTGCACGGCCACCAGCCGCGTGATCGTGGAAGACGATGTCTATGATCAGTTCATGACAGAGCTTATTGAACGAACCAGCAAATTGACCATTGGCGATGGCTTGGACGCTTCTATGGACATTGCGCCCCTGGCCAGCCAGAATCAGAAAGACAAGGTTCTAGAATACATTGGAATCGGCACTGAAGAAGGCGCTGAACTGGCCTTTGGCGGCCGCAACATGACCGGCGGAGAATTTGACCAGGGTTATTACGTGGAACCCACAGTCTTCACTGGTGTGACGTCGGACATGAGAATCGCCCAAGAGGAGATTTTTGGCCCGGTGCTGACCGTGTTCAAGGCCAAAGACCTGAAAGAGGCCATCGGAATTGCCAACTCCGTGGAGTTTGGTCTTTCGTCCTCGGTCTACACCAAGGACATCACCAAGGCTTACGAGTACATCAACACGGTGGAGACCGGCATGGTCCACGTCAACGCTTCAACCTTGGGTGGCGAGGTTCACCTACCCTTTGGCGGGCTAGGCTCATCTGGAGTGGGCCAACGGGAGCAGGGTACTGCGGCAGTGGACTTCTTCAGTGAAGTAATCACCGTCTACATTGACCATTCACCCGATGCATCATAACGAGCGCGGTTTAACCAAGAAGACCGGACCAGTCATCCAGATTAATCAAAAGAAGGCGTCCCATACTATGGGACGCCTTCTTTTTGCTCTATAACGATTATTGAGACTCTACAGGGGTTCTCGGTAATCGAATCCCCGGTCGGTCTCGTGCCAGAATTCGATCTTTTCCTCTCCGCCGATCCAGCAGAGAAAGACTTCTCGGCCGTCTCTCTGGGACGGGAAATCCACGAGGCCCGTAGAGACATCTCTGACGATAATCCCTCGGTCCAGGATCTCTTGGACCCCATCCTCGATTTTGGCGGCCAAATCCTTGACGTTAGCTGCGGTTTGTATCAGTTCCGGGTCATCTTTGGAGCCGTCCCTGCTAGCGTCATGGACAATCTCATTGAACCGCTCCTGAAGCGTTACATACTCTTCGCGATTCCGGTCCAAACCTTTAAGTTTTTCCTGCAACCACGGCACCAGGGCATTTGCTTCATCCAGTGTGAATTGATCTAGTTCCATCATTTAATTAATATTTCTTTAAAACCGTTTGGTTTGTTAGTCGTTCAGTGAATCCTGTGCTGGCTAACACTGTAGCCCAAGATGCCAGTCCAGTAGAAGGCAGACCGTAGCCAGGATTGGATGAGTCTGGAGATGACCCACCTGCTTCAGCGAAAGGCGTACAATACCTGCCACTACGAACCGATTTCCAACCAAGGCAGACCTCAAATTTGAATCAGAATCCAGTTCAGACCGATAAAAACCAATTCCAGGTGAGTGACCTGGCGTTACTCATAGACCGCAAAGACCGCCGCTACATGATTACCCTGGTCGAAGGAAAGACCTACCACTGCCATCTGGGGCAGCTATTCCACGACCAGTTGATTGGGCACAACGTTGGTGGGTGGTTTCGGACCGACAAAGGCCACATCCTATTGGGGATACACCCCTCGTTGGGCGATTTTGTGCGGCAGATGCCCCGCGGCCCTCAGATCATTTATCCCAAAGACCTGGGCAATATCATCAACTTCGCAGACATATTCCCCGGCGCCACGGTCATAGAAGGCGGCCTTGGCTCTGGTTCGCTTACGTCCGCATTACTCCGGGCAGTCGGCAACACCGGCAAGGTCATCAACTACGAGATTGATGAAGCAGTTCTGCCCAAGGCGTTGCGCAATATTGAACGTATAAATTCAGACACCTCTAATCTAGAGGTGAAGGTTGCCAACATCTACGAGGGAATTTCCGAACGGAACGTAGACCGAGTCGTCTTGGACGTGCCGGAGCCATGGCAGGCCCTCGCCGGTATCGGCGATGCCTTGGTGATGGGTGGGATAATGCTCAGTTTTGTGCCCACGATTATTCAGGTGCAGAAGCTAGTGTTGGCCATGGAAGAAGATGGTCGATTTCAGATGATTGAGTCTATGGAGACGCTGTTACGCACTTGGCACATAACTGGACGTAGCGTGCGCCCTGACCACCGAATGATCGCCCACAGCGGATTCCTGACCACTGCCGTACGCTGTGACCCCAAGCCCTACAGGCGTGTGCCAGTGGAAGACCAACATGCCGATGAAGAGACTTCAGTTGCTTCGCAGGAAAGTGGAGAGCCTACTGGAGAGCCCACCGGTGAAGACTCCGGGGAATAGAGAAGTCACTCGGGCTTGATAGCCGTTAGTCCAGGGCGTAGACGTGGCCGTCATCACTGCCAAAGTAGACCACGCCGTCCACTACCACCGAGTGCCAAGTACCCACCGGCCAGTCTCAAATGTCCATTTGACCAGGCCAGTCTCAATGTCTACCGCGTGCATCCGTTTGTCCCAACTGCCAACGTAGACCGTGCCGTTAGACACGGATGGCGAGGATTTGACCTTGCCCCTAGTCTCGTACCGCCACCGCAACTCTCCGGTAGCAGCGTCCACCGCGTATAGAAAGCGGTCGTGGCTGCCAAAATAGACTACGCCGTTAGCCACCGCCGGCGATGACAATACAGAGTCTCCGGTTCGAAAACGCCACAGCTCTTGGCCGTTTTCAGCGTCCAACGCGTAGAGATTTCCGTCTCCGCTGCCAACGAAAACCCGCCCCTGATCGACCGCTGGCGTTGAGGCAACCCAACCAGAGGTGCCGAACCGCAATTTCTCCTTGCCGGTCACCAGGTCTAGCGCGTAGAGATTCCAGTCATCATTGCCAAAATAGACGGTCTGGTCTGCCACGGCAGGCGAGGACCAGACCCAGTTACCCAACTGCCGAATAACACCGCCCCATCAATCACTACTGACGACGACTGAACCATGCTTCCGGTGTTGAAGGTCCAGCGGGGTTCCCCGGTTTTCTGGTCCAGTGCAAAGAAGGTGTTGGAAAGGCTGCCAACCAGCACCAGTCCGCCCGCCACCGCCGGGGATGACTCGACCTCGCCACCGGTCTGGAATCGCCAGATCTCTTCGCTGGTTTTGATGTCTACCGCGTAGATGTGGCCATCGTCGCTGCCGAAATACGCTGCTCCGTCTATGACTGCTGGAGTTGACCTAACCTGTCCTTCCTGGTCCTTTGGTATCTCCATCCTGCCAATATTCCACCCTGGAATCGGAGCTGGCGGGACAGATAATAGGCCGCCATTAGTCTGAAACGTCCATTTGAGTTGGCCCTTCGGAGGCGCAAAAAGGTTTTCACCCTGACCGGAAAAACACCATTTCGAGACGTGCCGCCCCGGAACATGGACACCGGGCCAGTCGGAGCCGCTGGCCAACTTGAGAAAGCCGTTTCAGTGGGTAAAGCGGTATTGGGCAGAGTGTTTAAGGTGACGCAGAGGGAACGGAAGTTTGGCTAATGCTTGGGGCTGCGGCGCTACTGCAAGCGATCAGGAGCAGCGCGCCGATGAGGACGACAGCGCTGAGAAAAGGTTTAGCTGTTTGGCGGCGTTTCAGGCAATGTGTCGGGAAACGGCCAAAATACCTCAAATTCAGTCTCGCCTCCAAAATTTCTCCCATCGGGTAAAGACAGATGGCTTTCGGTCAACAGGGGTACCGGCAAACTATCAACCAAATCGGCGGCTTCAGGTGAACCAGCCAGCCCCCATAGATTGGGACTTCCCACGTTCTTGCCCTGGAAGAGCACTTTGAAATTGCCCAGACCTTTAGTCCGTACCAGGTCCGTGATACCGGCGCGATTGGCCTGGATCTGACGCGGTGTCAGCCCGCGGTTTGTTATGTGGTTTCTTAGATGTTGTTGGAGCTTATCCAGATGCAGATTGGTCAGAAACTCATGCTGTGTGACCATTCCTAGCGTATCCAATCCGGCCGTTTCTCCCGCATGGGCGACCGACGTAAAGTCCACCTGGGCAGTGATGTCTTGCTGGCCAATGAGCGTTAGAGGAGAGTCGGTCTGGACGTGTTGGTGGTAGGTGACTAGGGTCCCTCGATGGCGTTGCTCCGGGTCATAGAGGTCTGGGGCGGGGCGGCCATAATCGATGGTGAGAACAAATCCTCGATCCAGTACGTCTGCTACGTTGCGGGACCATTGCCCCAGTTCCATGTTTAGCTCAACGGTCTGCCACGGTTCCAGTTGCAACTGGATGTCTTCTAATCTTTCGGCCAGACCGGGATGCGACAGCTCGCCGGTCAGTTCCACCATGTGCTGCCCGTCCAACCCAACATAGACCTCTTTTAGGACATCACCGGCCAGAACAACTTGGTGCACTGGGAACGCGTCTAAATATTCGTTGGAAATGATGCACCCTTGCAGGTTTTTGAATGGCAGACCGTCAGCCAGGACTCTGCTGGTGCCCGCGGTTACGGACTCAACGGAATTAACGCGTCGCCGGTCCAAGCAGACGTAGCGCAACGCGGCTGAGAACGCTGACGGGAGTTCGGTGGCGTAGGAAGTGATGTCTCGGGAGAGCAGGCCGTTTCCTGCGCCCAGTTCCAACACTGTGAAAGTGGATGGTTGGCCCATGTGTTGCCACATCTGAAATAGCTGCACCGCCAGCAGAGCCCCAAAGGCCGGATGCACCGCCGGGCTAGTGTAAAAGTCACCTTGGGCACCAATTGGCTCCCCGCCAGCGTAATAGCCGCCCTGAGGCCAGTACAGGGCAACTTCCATGAACTCGGCAAAGGTTATCTTGCCGAGTTCATCAATGCGCCTTTTGATTTCATATTCTGCGTTCATATTAAACAATTAGGCTAAACAATCGGGAAAAGCAAAAGGGGCCGAATTCGGCCCCTTTTGCAAGTTACTCACTGAGTGGTGTCGATTTATGGCCGTTCGTCCGACTCGTTGCGTCGGGTTATGACCGGTCGTCGATGGAAGTGTACTCCAGGTCCATCTCGCCGATGTACTCAGTCAGAGGGCGGAGCAGGATGTTGTCCTGGTATTGCTCCACACACTGCAGCGTCCAACCGGGGATGCGCCCAAGTGCAAAGATCGAGATGAACAAATCGTCGGGAATGCCGAGTAGGTAGTAAATGGAACCGGCAAAGAAGTCCACGTTAACGCAGATGCCCTTGGACACGTAGGGCTTCATGGTCTCTTCTTCCAGGTGTTGAAGAATCTGGAACCATTCCGGGTGGCCACTCTTTTCGCCTAGTACCTTGGAGCGGTCACGCAGGTGACGGGCTCTGGGGTCTTCTGCCCGGTAGACGCGGTGTCCAAATCCCATGATGCGGTTGCCGTTGTCCAACAAGTTGCTAGCGTACTCGGCAGCGTTCTCAGGATTGCCAATCTCCAAGGCCATCTTCATGACCTCTTCGGCAGCTCCACCGTGGGCCGGACCCTTGAGGGTGCCGACGCCGGTGACGACGCAAGAGTGAAGGTCTGAGATGGTGGAAGCAGTGACCCTGGCGGCGAAGGCCGAGGCGTTGGGGCCATGCTCCGCGTGCAGGATAAAGTCCACGTCCAGCAGGTTAGTGGTCTCCTGATCGGGGAGTTTGTCAAAGAGCATGTATAGGAAGTTGGCGGCGTGGTTTAGGTCCGGATTTGGTGCTACCGGCTCCAATCCATTGCGCAGGCGGTGATGGGCAGCGGTGATGGTCGGCCCCATGGCCGTTAGGCGGATGCCCTTCCTGATTGTGGCTTCCACAGAGTTGTCAGTTACTTCTGGGTCAAAGGCGCTAAGGGCTGAGATGCCGGTCCGCAGCGCATCCATTGGGTGGCTGTTTTTGACCAGATCCAGCACCTGAATAACTTCATTTGGGATGATCCGATTAGCGCGCAGCTCGGCGTCAAAATCGGCTAATTGTTTCTTGTTGGGAAGTACGCCGTAGAGAAGCAGATAGACAACTTCTTCAAAGGTCGATTTCTCGGCTAGGTCGTGGATGTTGTAGCCGCGATAAAGCAGCTTACCTACTTCGCCGTCGATGAAGCTGGACTTAGTCGTGTCAAAATAGACATCCTTGAGTCCTTTGATAATCTCTGGGGGCATGGGTCCACCTTCCTTCAGGTAATGCGGCCAGGGTATGTGGCCGAGTCCAACTACGCGGTTTCTGTGGTTGCTTCCGCAGATTATACCGGGGAAATCATGTTGGAAATTGGGCGCAGAATTACATAAGACTACGACTGTAATTCGTGCCTGATTCTAGCATTGCTCTATAGGGGTGTCAACCTGAAACAAGCCTGAGACGGCCATCCTGCCACCGCCCAATTTATGCTCATTTTAAGCCTCCAAACGGCGGGTTATAGGGCTTGGAATTTAGCGCCCTGCAGGGGTTGGATCAGGTTGGACGCCCAAACACCTATGACGGCGACCTAGTTGTGGTTACAATATATAGGCGGTTCTTCAGAGTCTGCTCTCGAGGCCGTTGTTTATTGTTCGTTCTTCGGAAGTCCTACTGAACGACTACAAGCATTTATATGGAGAGATGGCTGAGCGGACGAAAGCGACGGTCTTGAAAACCGTTGTGGCGGCAACGTCACCGTGGGTTCGAATCCCACTCTCTCCGCCATGTGGATAATCAAAACGGCCCGGACCACTTCCAAGTGGTCCGGGCCGTTTTGCGTTGTCCCACTACAAAATATTGGTACTTATGTAACTCCCAGCTATCTATACCCATTAGTAGGCTGACGGAGTGGCCGGGCCGGTGGAGGGAGCGCGGTTGCCAGGCGAAAGACTGAAATTTCACGGGATATGGAGGTGTTGTTTTGACTTGAGCTACTGCCCGATGGCGTGAGCCACGGGAACCGAGACACCTGGGCTTTCAACCAAGGTTGTCGAAGCTCTAGTGCCAGTTCGAATCCGTTGGAATCGAATAACCAACCAATCAAACAAATGAGTTAGATAGAAGGAGTTAGAAATGTTACGACTATCAAAAATACGGGTGTTAATGCTTGGTGCCATCATGGCGCTGGCTCTAAGCGCGACAACCGTTTTTGCGGCGCCGCCACAACCAGCGACGACGCCAATAGATTATGCTTTTGGTAATCCGTTTGCGCCGGGGGGTATCGTACGCAAGGTGAGCACTGGCGACGTGAGGGTGAAACTGAACGGTGGGAATCGATCAGCCCAATTCAGTGTCATTCTTCGCGGAGTCGAAGCAACGGTTATCGACGATAACTTCAAGCGCGACAATGGGGTCTATGGCCCCCATACGGACGGAATCTAGGGGGTCTGCGACAACGACGAAATTGTGACCAACCCAGGGAAATCCGGAAATGTTGCGATGGCTAAGTTCACCACCTGTGGCGATCATGACTCAATTTGAATACGTCTCTCGGAGCCCATTATCGGCA
>Ga0209089_10003581_pt1 | contig 13190 bp, 17 predicted proteins | sample ArcticOcean_MG_C_FD_187431 | JGI IMG/M metagenome (GOLD analysis project Ga0209089, IMG submission 187431) | Marine microbial communities from western Arctic Ocean - ArcticOcean_MG_CB2_150 (SPAdes) (version 2) | ecosystem: Environmental > Aquatic > Marine > Oceanic | place: Arctic Ocean: Canada...
ATAAAGGAAAACCCATTTCATGCCTGAATTTGTGTTATATGTCTAATAACTTGTTAAGCAAAAGTTTCATGATGAAAATTATCAATTAATGAATCCGTAAAATCTTATATCTTAGCCACTTCAAGCCAGCTAATATGACAGTGAAAACGACTGAAATAGATAATAACAAAATACGCTATTTTGAGAAAGGAACTTCAAAGGATACGCTTCTTTTGCTTCATGGTCTTGGAGCTTCTGCAGAAAGATGGGAAAATGTAATACCACTTTTTGCTAAAAAATTTAGAGTTGTCGTTCCGGACCTTATTGGCTTCGGATATAGTGACAAACCAATTGTTGATTATACAACTGACTACTTTGCTGAATTTGTCTCTAAATTTGTGAGTAAACTAGGAATTAAGAATCTGAATATTATTGGTTCATCGCTTGGAGGTGAAATTGCTGCTGAATCTATCATAAATCATGATGTAAATGTGACAAAACTTGTTCTTGTTTCGCCATCAGGCATAATGAAGCATTCAACACCTGCACTAAATGCATACATTTCAGCTGCAATGTACCCAAATAACGAGTCAGCCCTGAATGCATTCCAGGCTATGTCTGGTAGGAAGAAGATAGACAGCAAGATTGTTTCTAGATTCGTAGAAAGGATGCAATTGCCAAATGCAAAAATGGCCTTTATGTCAACACTTCTAGGATTGAGTAATTCCAAGGTAATCACTGAAAAATTACAGTTAATCACAATTCCAACATTAATTGTCTGGGGCGAAAATGATCCTGTAATTCCTATTGAATATGCACAATCTTTTGTATCAGGAATCAATGATTGCAGGTTTTACAAAATGACAGGATGTGGACATGTACCATATGTTGAAAAACCAAAGAAATTCTTTCAAATTGTGTCAGATTTTCTTACTTAACGATCATTTTATAAGGTAATCAACCTACTAGTGGTAATGGAAGGAAAGAAAAACCTATACGATCCAGCTGAATTATTCAAGCAATGGCTAGAAAATACATCTAAAATGCAGTCTGATTTCACGAATAATGTGAATCCATTTCAGACAAATTTTCAAAATCCATTCAATCTGCAAAATATGATGCCAAACTTTCTCTCATGGGGTGCTTTCAAGACTAGTGTTGGTAGTAATGGAAGGATCTCAATTCCTGAGGCAGAAAGACAGGCTCTTAGTGTGAATGAAGGAGATTTGGTGCAGGTCATTGTTATTCCAGTCAACCCTAAGAATAATTGAAATGGTAGTAAATGGTTATAGATGGTTTCTATTACCACTAGATATATATAGTGATACCAGTTATAACAAACCATGAGTAACGAATCAAACAAAACAGTCGAGAATGACGTTTTTTCAACTGTAGAAGAAACTGTTCAAGAACAGGTTAAATCTGCTGAGAAATCATTCCCAAACTATCAAACATCTGTTACAAGCTTACAGCAAGAATATACTGAAGCATTTCAGAACATTGTAGATTCAACTATTGCTTTGCAAAGAGAATTTGCAAACAAGACCGGAATCAACACTGCTCTTCCAGAAGCAACAGAAAATGCTGTAGACAAAACAAACGAACAGATTAACAAGGTTCAAGATGTTCAAAACAAGATTGCACTAGCAACAATTGATGCAACCCGTCAGAATATCAAGACCTTCAACGAGAATGCAAAGGCTTTTGCTGATCTTAACAAAGGTGTATTGCAATCTTGGTTAACCGCATTCACACCAAAATACTAGTGTGAATGTCACCTTTTTTTTTATGACCTTTCTTTGAGCCACTGGCCAAGCTCGGGTAGAACAGTTTTTTGACTGAATGAACTAGCTATCATTCCAACATGTCCTGTGGGATATAATTTCAATATCTTATCAGTGCTTGAAACTGCATAATGTAAAGGCATACTGCATTCTGGTGAAACTAAATGATCACCCACAGCAACCTGGGTAAAAACTGGCATATCGAGATTTTTTAATGATACATGCTTATTCCCGACATACATCTTATTTTGTATCAATAAGTTATCTTGATAAATATCCTTTATCCACTGTCTGAAAAGTTCACCAGGTATAGGTGGAGTCTCATCTAGCCATTTTTCAATTTTTAGAAAACTATCAACGTATTTTTCATTATCAATATTATTCAAGAATTTTATGTATTTTTCAACACCTTGCTCAAATGGCTTTAGAATTGAAAAACAGAAATAGATGAACTCTGGTGGCATATTTCCTACCGTATCAACTAATTTATCAACATCAAAATATTTTGCAATATTACTTACAACTGTTGTATCCTTCCAACCATCAATTACTGGCGCAGTTGCGATTAAATTTTTGACCCTTTCTGGGTGAAGTGCTGAATATACAGTAGCCAATGTTCCACCAGTGCAATAACCTTGAATTGATACCTTATCTACATTAGTTTCATCACAAATAAAATCCACACAGTTATCCAAGTAACGATTTACGTATTCATCAAACCCTAGAAATTTATCAATCTTAGATGGTGTTCCCCAATCAATCAAATAAACATCAAATCCTTGCTCAAGCAAATTTTTTACCCAGCTTTTCTTTGGATCAATATCAAAAATATGGTATCTATTGACAACTGCATATGAAATAAGCAATGGTGTTCTAACTTGCTTTGATGTAAGCGGCTTGAAATGCAGCAAACGCATTTTATCTTCCTTGTATGCAACATCAAATTGTGTTGAACCTAACTTAACCTCATGTGGCACAGAGGCTTTCATTGGAGCCTCCGTAATGTTACGGCTAAAATTTAGAAATTCACCGATGATTTTTGGGTTAAATTTATTTTCTGACATTTTTTCAAGCTTTCTTTTTAGATGATTCTAGCTTTGAAATTCTGTTCTTTAGATTATGAAGCTCCTCATAAATTTCCTCTATCTCCTGCTTGGTTGGCAAGTTAGCAGATTTTAACATTACATCAGTTATTGCATTCCATCTTTTCAGAAGATCAAGTTCTGTCGAAATAAGCCCGTTATAATTTTCTGAGAATTTTTTAGAATCAAACAATCCAGTAAAATCATTCTCAAAAATATCAATCCAAACTCGTTTGTAAGCTTCAAGACCCTCCTCATTTTGCGGTACATTAGTTATCTTTGAAGATACTTCTTTTTGAGCACCAGTCCACGTGTCTGCTAATTGTTTATAGTATTCAATTAAAAAATTATTAAATTCTACAATCTCCTTATTTGCCTCAGTTAGTTCGCTTGTAATTTTCTTCAAATTGGTTGATAAGTTACGTAATGGTCCAACAGCAGAAAGTGTTGTAGGTTTGGATGACATCATTGCTATCATATCAGACCAAAACATTGCTGTTTTTTTATAATAATCAGTGATGTTCGATTCATTTTCCATATAATTATCCATAAATAGATCGCAATAAATAGATCGCAGCAGAGACCGTAAACTATGGATTATGAAAATATTTGTACACTAGTTCAGAAAATTGATTCCAAGATTAGATTTGCAGGTGTAATTAACTCTAAGGGCAGACTAGTTGCTGGTGGTATGGTACCAAGTAAAACACAGCTTGGTGATAGAAAAAGAGATGAAATGCTCTACATGGAGCTTACACTAAGAGTTAAGATGAGAAGTGAATTTGACGATGATCTTGGAAAAGTAAAGTTTTCCATGTCATTTAGAGAAAAACTCATTGTGATGAGCTTTCCTATAAAAAATGATGTGTTAATGGTATCAATGGAAAGTAAAACTCAGTTTGAAAAAATTGCATTTAATATTTTAAAATTGATTGAAAAATTATAAGATATCACCATACGTCATCTACTTCATCCAATTCACGATATTCCTTTGATGTATCCCTTTTGAAACCATATCGAGAGATGTCTATTCTAGAAAACAAATCTATGTTCCAATCAAGCCAAACTCTTATTCTTTTTTCTAGATTTGGCATTTTAGTTAGATAATAATTTCTCCATAATACCCATGCCAAAAACCCAGTAATTTTAATGCCCATAACTTCTGCAATTCCATAATGTTTTCCAATTATCGCACTTTGACCCTTCCAACTATATTCAAATTTCTTTTTTTCTTTATTCGCAATTGTTTGTTTAATATTATAAGCCACCAATTTGGCATGAGCTTCTGCTAATTGTGCTGTAGGTGGAAACTTATTATGAACTTCATCATCAAATTGTGAACAATCACCAATAGCAAATATCCCTGGATGAGTTGCTATTTCCAAAAATTCGTTTACAATTATTTTTCCATTTTTTATTTTGAAAATAGAATTTTTAATAATTTCAACTGGAGTCACACCAGCAGTCCAAACAAGCGTATGAGAATTTATTATGTTTTTTGAATCAATATCCACTGATGATTTTAATAATTTATCTAAAATAACATTTTTCCCATCAAAACTTGTAACAGCATTCTCAAGTACTATCTTAATTCCATTTTTTTCTAATTTATTATGAGCATACTTTGTTAATTTTTTATTGAAGCCTTGTAAAATAGTAGATGCAGCCTCTACCAATATGACATGTATGTCGTCTTTTTTTGTATTGTGATAATAAGAAACTGCATCGTGTAGAAAGTCATTAATTTCACCTGCTGTTTCTACACCTGCAAAACCTCCACCGACAATAACAAAAGTTAGTAATCGTTCCTTAATTTTTGGATTTTTTTCATTTTCTGCTTGTTCCAACATATCAATTAGTCTATTTCGCAAGGATATGGCATCAGCTAACGTTTTCATTGTGAATGAATGTTTTTCAACATTCTTTAATCCAAAAAAATTGGTTTCACTACCTAATGCAATAACCAAATAATCATAATGTATTCTAACACCAATTTTTTCAGGTGTACCCTCTAAAGTGACATGCTGTTGAACTGGATCAATATCTCTTACCGCCGATTCATATATTCGTGATTTCTTGCATAATGCACGAAGTGACATCACAATGTGTCTTGGTGCAATTGTTCCAGCAACTATTTGTGGTAACATAGGTGTAAAAAGCAAAAAATTATCATCACTAACTAAAGTTATTTCAATATCATAATCAGAATGAAAATAACTTTCTAATTTTCTGGTACAGTCAACACCCGCAAACCCTCCACCAAGTACTAGAATTCGTTTTTTAGTCAATAGCAAGATGTTTTTTCAAGAGTGATAATGTCAGTTCTGGATCTGCCTTTCCGTGTGTTTTTTGCATAACTCTGCCTACCAAAAAGTTAACAATATCAGGATTTTGTTTTGCGTCTTCTACTGCTTTTGCTTCTTCGTTTAAGACTTCTGTTATAATGTCAGATAATGTAGCTTCGTCTGAAACGTGACCCAAATCAAGATCTTCAATTATCTGTGATAACGGTTTTCCATTTTTTATAACCTCGTCTAGAGCTAATTTTGCAGAGGCTCTGGTAATCTTATTTGATTTGATGTATTCAACTAAATCTGAAATATGATCTCCTTCTAGTTTTGACATTTCACGCTTTTCACGTGTATCAAGCAATCCCATAATATCTGTAGTAATCATATTTGCAATATCTTTCGCATTCGTTTCGTTGTTTGCCTTTTCAAAAAGTTCAGAAAAGTACCTGTCTGAAGATAAGATGTCTGCAACCTGTGATGTAATACCGTATTTTGAAACGTATCGTTCCTTCTTGGAACTGATGCTTTCAGGCATATGTAATTGCAATTGATTTTTTGTGTTATCATCAATTCTAACCCACGGTATATCTGCCTCCAGATGATATCTATACTCAGCCTCTTCTTCTTTTGTTCTTGCTGAAACAGTGATTTTTCGCCCATCATCCCAATGCCGAGTTTCTTGAATAATCTCAATTTTTCTTTCTGCAAGACTCTGCTGCCTTGTTATTTCAAAATGAACAGCTTTCTCTAAATCATGAAATGAACCGATGTTCTTTATTTCAACTTTTGAACCTCCCTCAATTGATACATTAGCATCGGCACGCATCGCACCTTCTAGCCCAGGATCTGACACATTCAAATTTTCAAGTAAATCTGAAAGTATATTTAAAAATTTTCTAACTTGATGAGGAGTTTCAAAATCTGGCTCGGTTACAATTTCAACTAATGGAGTTCCAGCTCTATTGTAATCAACTAGTGTTAGTTTAGTTTTTTCAGTTACACCTTCGTAAATTAGTCGACCTGGGTCTTCCTCTAATTGTATCCTTCTAATTTTTATCTCCTTATTTTCTACTGAGATTTTACCTTCCCAACCAATGCTTGTATTTCCATATGCATTAAGCTGTGTAATTTGGAAGTTTTTTGGCAAGTCAGGATAAAAATAATTTTTCCTAAAAAATGCAATTCTGTTTGGAGTTTTACAATCAAGTGCCATTGCAATTAGCGTTGCTTTTTCAACAGCACTTTTATTCAGTAATGGTAACGAACCTGGAATCCCCATGCAAACCGGACAGATGTTTGTATTAGGTTCAAACCCCCTGTAATCAGCTTTGCATGAACAAAACAACTTACTTTCAAGCTTTGTTAGCTGGCAATGTATCTCAAGACCAATTTTCGTCATTAGATTGACACCTCAGGTAAATCTACAGTTTTTTCTAATGCATACGCAGCTTGTAACAATGAATGTTCCTCAAGACGATTTGCCATTATTTGAATTCCTATAGGTAATCCGTTTGTAATTTTGTATGGTACTGATATTGCTGGAATTCCAGTTAGGTTAGCAGTTACAGTATTAAAATCAACCATCATAAATGATACAGGATCATTAATTTTTTCACCGAATTTGAATGGCTGTATAGGAACTGTAGGAGAAATTAGAAAATCAAATTTTTCAAATACGTGTTTTATTTCAGCAGTCAGTTTAGATTTCACCTTTAATGCCTTTGAAAAATACTTTCCCGCATGCCCAGCAGATGGTACAAAGCCACCAAGGATCATTCTTCTTATAACCTCAGGACCAAATTTACTTCTCGCTTGTGATATGTATGAATTGAATTCAAACCCTGATGAATCGAATTCATATCCATATCTTATGTTGTCATATCTTGCGAGATTACTTCCCGCTTCTGTTGCTGTTATAGTATAATACGCAGCAACCGCATAACGAACCATTTCTAATGATACCTGCTCACAATTTGCTCCAAGCTTTTCAAATGTCTTAATTGCATCATTAGTTGTATCTAGTACATCAGTACTAAGTCCATCAGGATTTGTCATTTCTGTCACTATTCCAATTTTTTTTCCATTTATTCCTGCATCAATATCAGTTAGATAATCTTGATTTTTATTATCTACAGTTGTATTATCGTTAGAATCAATTCCAGAAATTATGTTTAGTAAGAATGCGGAATCTTCTACAGTTTTTGTCATTGGTCCTATTTGTTCAATACTATTAGCATACGAAACAAGACCATAACGACTTACTAACCCATATGTTGGTTTTAATCCAACCACAGAGCAAAAGCTTGCTGGGTTTCTAATTGAACCACCTGTATCTGAACCTAATGATGCAATACATTCATTTGCAGAAACTGATACTCCGCTTCCACCAGACGAACCGCCTGGAACATAATCTGTATTCCATGGATTTCTACTAGGTCCATATGCACTAAATTCTGTGCTAAGACCCATTGCAAACTCATCAAGATTTGTTTTTCCGATTATTATTGCATCTTCAGAATTTAGTTTATTAATTACGGTAGAGGTATATGGCGCAATAAAATTTTCTAAAACTTTTGATGCGCATGTAGTTTTTGAGCCTTCTATGCAGATATTATCTTTAATAGATATAGGCATTCCATAACATTTTCCAACATTCTGATTCGATTTTATTTTAGTATCAATCTCTCGTGCATTTTTTATTGCTAGATCATTCACTCGTAAGAATGCATGAAGTTTTTCATCAACCTGACTGATTCGCTCAAGTGATTTTAAAGTAAATTCTTCTACAGTAAATTCATTATTCTTTATACCATTTACATAATTTAATGCACTAATTCCTAAATCCAACTTAATTCAACTTTGGAGCTTTTACATATTTCTCTTGATAACTCTTCAAAAATTTCAGCAGATTTTTATCGTATGGAACATGTTTATCATCTCTTAGTTTATCCAAGTCAGTTTCTTGAACAGTAATTTCCTCTGATTCAACATTTGCTCTATCTAAAATATCAAAATATTCAAGCATTTTTTGTACTCTTTTAATATGATCACTATGATCTTCAAGATTAATTTTCATTAATTTTGCGACATGTGCAATTTCTTCTTCAGTAACCAAATTTTTCACCTATGGTGTTAATCTATCAACATCCCTAGGATAAAATGTTGTGTCACGAATGTTTTCAATCCCTGTAAGTGCCATCATTAATCTTTCAAGACCAATTCCACATCCCGCATGTGGTGGAACGCCATAATCAAAAACACCTAGATGATAACCGAATGTATCTATCTTCATGCCCTTGTTTTTCATTCTGTCTTCAAGCTCAGATTTTTTCGCAATTCTAGTGCTACCAGAAGAAAGCTCCAAGTCTCCATACATTAAATCAAATGACTCGGAAATCTTAGGATTATCATTGCTCACTTTGACGTAAAATGGCTTTGGACCTACAGGCCAATCTTTGATAAAGTAAAATCCAGTTATCCCAATTTTGTTTAATTGCACTGGATACAAATCATCACCCCATTGACTCTTAGCACCAGTAGCTTGAATTTTTTCTAATAAATCAGAATAAGTGTATTGTGGAATAGTATCTGAGATCTCAGGAATTGTAAATTCTACATCGTCGTTATCTTTAGAAAACTCCTGCATTGACAAAATTGTTTGTTTTATGATTTGCTCAATTCTACTCATCACGTCGTTATAATCAACATATGCTTCCTCAAAGTCGATGGATATTGCCTCAGACAAATGTCGGTTTGTTCTGGATGGCTCAGCTCGAAAGATTGGTGCGATCTCGAAAACTTTCTCAAAACTCATTGTTAATTGCTCCTTATACAATTGTGGGCTTTGAGCAAGAAATGCTTCTTTGTTGTAATAAAAAATTGGGAACAGTGCTGCACCACCTTCTGTGGCAGTTGCGATCATTTTTGGTGTGTTAACTTCAGTAAAATTATGCTCATAAAAATACTGACGGATTGATTTGAGTACATTACTTCGTGCTTTGAAAACTTGTTGCATTACATTTCGACGTAAATCAATTGCTCTAATCTCAAGTCGTGTATCAATATTTTTTACAGTTTTTGCATGTGGATCAAATGGCGGAATCTTCTCAACAGATGAAAATATTCTAAGATCCTTTGGTGATATTTCTATTCCATTTGGTGCCTTTTCAGATGTTTTCACCGTTCCAAGTAATCCTATAGAAGAATGCTCCTTCAGTTTGGATATACTTTGAATTAGATCATCTGGACTTGAACCCTTTTTTGCAACAATCTGGATTGTTCCCATTTTGTCTACAAGTGTTAGAAATGTAATGTTGCCATGGCCTCTTATGCTAGAAATCCAACCCATTATTGTTACATCTGATCCTTCCATGGATGCGTCTAAGTCTTTTGAATAATGACTTCTACGCCATTCACCTAATTCAGTTTCAACCATTGCATCTCTTTTGAAATTTGAGTATTTATTATGATTTTTTTAGTATTTGTTAGTTAATTGTGAAATTAAGGTTCGGTGTAACTGAAACCCACATATTTGAACCATCAAAGAAGGTTGAGATTGTTTTTAATTTACTTAGATAGACAAAATATTTCCCATCCTTGTTTAATCCACCTGAGATTTTCAGCATTTTATTTTCCTGAAGAAATTGTAATCTTCGGTAAACTGTGCTAATAGGAATGCTTGTCGCTTTAGCAATTTCGACAGCAGTTTTAGGGTTATCAATAATTGAAGAGATTATCCCAACACAAAATTGATCAGATAAGATTTGTAGGTAAATCTGCTTTCTTACATCATCCTTAATTGTAGTTGATGTAGTTGAAATTTGCAATATTCGATCGGTGTAACACCACTATAAATTAGTTACATTGTTTTCCCATATTATTTAATAACCATTAAAAATTTTTACTTAATTACAATTAATACTGAATTAATGCATTGAATACAAAAGAAAAAGTAATTGCGCATATTGCTAGTGCAATCACTGTTTTTTCAATGCAACAAAATACTAACCAATTACCAAAAAATATCTCAATGGTAGATTTTATATTAAAAACTGTGCCTGAAGATATTAAACAAGATATTACAATAGAATTGGTTGATAGTGTATTTTCATATATCTCAGCCACGCGTTTTGATACATAGTTTCATATGTGTATACACTAAAGTGATATTCTAATTGATATCAGTAGCAACATTGGGTTCACATTGTGCACTTCAGCTCTTAAAAGGTGCAAAAGATGAAGGACTTGAAACACTTCTAATATGTGAAAAAAAACGAGAGAGTCTTTACCGACGCTTCAAATTCATTGATGAACTAGTGCTTGTAGATTCATTTTCAGAAATACTTGAACAAAAATATGAATCTATTCTTCAGAAAAATAATTCTATTTTGATTCCACATGGAACATTAATCGCCCAAATGGATTCCAAACAAATTGAATCAATTAAAACACCAATTTTTGGAAATAAACATATCTTACGTTGGGAATCTGATAGAGTGTTAAAAGAACAGTTAATGAAAGAAGCAAAACTTGAAACACCAAAATCTATACCAAATCCTAAAGAGATCAATGGACTTGTTATTGCAAAAAGACATGGTGCAGCAGGTGGTAAAGGATATTTTCTTGCTTCCAGTGAAAAAGAATACAACGAAAAGCGAGATCAATTAATCAAAGAAGGAATAATAAATGGAGACAGTGATTTGTATATCCAAGAATACACTTCTGGTGTTTTGGCTTACTTACAGTTTTTTTACTCCCCACTAAAACAAGAACTTGAATTTTTTGGAGTAGATAAAAGACATGAATCTGACATTGAAGGTTTAGCTAGAATCCCAGCTAAAAATCAGCTTAACATGGAAAAATCTACATCATTTAATGTTATAGCAAATAGCCCACTTGTATTACGTGAATCATTACTAGATAATGTGTATAAAATGGGAGAAAATTTTGTAAAAGCATCTGCAAAACTTGTTCCGCCTGGAATGAACGGACCATTTTGTATAGAAGGTGTATACGATGAAAATGCACAGTTTAGTGCATTTGAATTTTCAGCTAGAATAGTAGCTGGAACAAACATTTTCATGAATGGTTCACCATACACTACTTTAATTTTTGATGAACCGATGAGTATGGGACGTCGTATTGCTAGAGAAATTAAAGAAGCGGATACAAATAATCAATTAAAAAATATTACAACATAATTTTAATTACGTGGACTAAATATTAGAAATTATTTCTATTCTATATTCTTAGAATAGTGGATAAACAATATGTCTATATACATTATTAGTGAATCAAACGTGATGAGACATAAAATTACTCTTCCACAACTAAAAAAATATGATATAACTCAAAAAGTTATTATGGCTTTGGCAAATGCTGAATCAAGAGTAATTCTTTTTTCAATTATACGCAAGGGTAAAACAGCATCTGACCTTTCTGTATTATTAAAAATCCCACTAAGTTCAGTTTATAAAAAATTATCAGATTTAGAAAATTTAACACTGGTACGAGTAGAAAAAACTATTTTGTCAGAAAAAGGAAGACACTTCAAGGTTTATCGAAGCAGAATCAACAAAGCAGAAATATCCATTAAAAAACCAGAACCAACGCTTTCACTATCTGCCAACTAATTATTATGAAAGGTACACTTCCAAAACCAACACTACTGGAACTTGATGAATATGATATTAATCAACGTGTTATAGAAGCGCTTACAACTACTTGTTCACATGCAATATTATTTTCGATTGTAGATGTTGAAAAAGATGTGGTAGAAATATCTAATGAATTACAGATTTCGTTATCAACCACTTACAAAGCACTAACAAATCTGGAAAAATTAGCATTAGTAGAAATACAAAGGTTCAAAATTACAGATGATGGTAAAAAAATTAAGATGTACCGTAGTAGGATTAAAAAGGCAGATATTTCTATTAATGTAAATAATTCAAAAGTATTTCTTCATCCAAATAATTATTAAAAATTAATTCAACTTGAATTAATGGCAAGGAAATCCTGCTGCATGCCTCATATCATGAGTAAGTTCATGCAGAAATTGTTCGGTAAAAGATGATTCACCATATATTATACTAAAAATATGGCCCTGATCGAATCCAACAATAAACAATCCAATAACAAATACTGAAGCAAGAATGGTCAATGCAACTTTTGGAACAGCGTTAATGAACTTGGTTGTTTGGACTAAAAATGACATAATATCACTACACTAAAATCGATATTTAAGTTGTCGTGATTAACCTATTTTAGAAATAATCTAGATCTGATCTAATACTGATCATAATATATGACTAAATTCTATAAATGATTTATTAAAAATATTTACCTTAATATTAATAATTTAAAAATAGATACAATTGCCAAAAATAGAAATACAAAAACAAGATTCTGTTAAGCTTTACAAGATAAGAAAAACGTTACAAGAACTTTCAACATTCACAGGACGTGGAACTGAGTTGATAACTGTCTATATTCCAAAAGGCAAACAACTGCATGAAGTAATAACAAATCTGAGGGAAGAACAGGGTACTGCAGATAATATAAAATCTGATGTTACTCGAACACATGTTGTTGATTCATTATCAAAAGTTCTTCAGCGATTAAAATTATACAAAAAAACTCCAGAAAGGGGATTGGTGATATTTTGTGGCGCACTTCCAAAAGAAGAAGGTGGACCTCTAGGTAGCGAAATAGTAAAAGTGTTTGAAATTGATCCACCAAAAGACCTAAAAACATTCCTGTACAGATGTGATGATCATTTTCATGTTGATATCTTAAAAGACATGTTAAAGGATGACAACCTAATTGGGTTTTTAGCAATTGACGCTAAAGATGCAGGTTGGGGAATCTTATATGGAGATAAAGTTCAAGTTTTGAAAGAAACAAGCTCTGGTGTTGCAGGTAAACATAGACAAGGAGGCCAATCGGCAAAAAGATTTCAAAAATTAAGAGAGATGGAACTTACTTATTATTTTAATAGGGTAGCACAAATTACACGAGAATTTTTTATTGACATTTATCCAATTAAAGGTCTG
>Ga0209089_10003585_pt1 | contig 13176 bp, 15 predicted proteins | sample ArcticOcean_MG_C_FD_187431 | JGI IMG/M metagenome (GOLD analysis project Ga0209089, IMG submission 187431) | Marine microbial communities from western Arctic Ocean - ArcticOcean_MG_CB2_150 (SPAdes) (version 2) | ecosystem: Environmental > Aquatic > Marine > Oceanic | place: Arctic Ocean: Canada...
AGTTATGAATACATACAGCGAGATAGTAATGAATAATAACAAAAAATTTTCTAAATGGTTAACAAGCGTGTATTAAAAATGAAAGTAATTCAAATTGGAACTGGAGGTTGGGGTAAAAATCATTCTAGAGTACTATCTGAATTCGGAGTACTATCAGCTATTTGTGATATGAATTTGGAAAGAGCAAAAGAATTTGGAGAGAAATATAATGTGAATTATTATAAAACAATAAAAGAATTGTATGAAAAAGAAGAGTTTGATGCAGCTTTTATTTGCACACCGACCTCAACTCATTCAGAAATAGCCCTAGAATTAATCCAAAAAAAGAAACATGTTTTTGTAGAAAAACCAATGACATATCTTTCTGATGATGGAGAAAAACTAGTTGAAGAGGCCAAAAGAAATAAAGTTATCCTAACCTGTGGATATATTGAGAGATTCAATCCTGCTGTAGCTAATGTAAAAGATTATCTCAAATCAAAAAAGTTTGGAGATTTGATTAGGTTAGAATTTTATCGAGAACATAGAATGCCTCTACATATCAAAGATGTTGGAATAATTTACGATACAAGTGTTCATGATATAGATACTGCAATGTGGCTTTTTGATGAAACTCCGCAAGTAGTATTTGCAAAATCAGGTCAGATAAATCATGAACATGAAGATTTTGCTACAATAATGCTAGGTTTCAAAGATAACAGAATAGCAACAATTTCTTCAAATTGGATTACACCAACCAGAGTCAGAAATTTTAATGCAGTATGTACAGATGGGAGAATTTTTTCAGATTTCATCACTCAAGAGATACGTATTGAAACAGACAAGGGAACCGATAATCCAACTACCCAAAAGGAAGAGCCATTATCATTAGAAATTAGAAATTTTCTAGATGCAATTGAAAATAAAAATGAGTTGATAGTAAAACCAGAGCATGCAGTTAATGTAACAAGGATTGCAGAAGCAGCTCTTTTATCTAGTCAAAAAGGAATTCCAATTTATCTGGATATAAAATGAAAAAGAAACTACTAGACATTTTGGCGTGCCCAATGTGTAAAAATCATCCTTTAGAACTAATAGAGATTAAAACAAGAAATGACGAGATACAAGAAGGAGCAATTTACTGTACTTCATGTAAAAGGCATTTTCTTATTATTGAAGAAATTCCTGTCATGCTTCCTGATGAATTAAGAGACAAGAAACAAGAAAATGAATTTCTTAGAAAAAATAAAGACTCACTTCCAGAGAAAATAATTAAGCAAGGAAAACCCTGGCATTTGTGATGAGATTGGTTGAAAATTTCATTTCTGAGAAAGCAGATATTGGTGATAATGTGAAGATATGGCATTTTGCATATGTTGGAGATAATACAAAAATAGGAAATAATGTAAAAATTGGTTCACTTGCACATGTGGATTATGATGTAAAAATTGGAAATGGTACAATGATTGAAGGATTAGTATACATTCCACCATTATCAAGAATTGGAAATAATGTTTTCATTGGACCTTCAGTGTCATTGACAAATGATCCATTCCCACCTAGCGAAAAATTAATTGGAGTTACAATAAAGGATAATGCAATAATTGGTAGTAGAGCAGTAATCAAAGCTGGAGTAACTATTGGAGAAAATAGCGTAGTGGCAATGGGTGCAGTAGTAACTAAAGATGTACCACCAAATACAGTTGTAGCAGGTGTTCCTGCTAAAATAATGTATTCAAAAGAGGAATATGATAAAAAACAACTAGATTGGAAAAATTCTAACTAATTCTGAGATTCAGTTGTAGGAGAAGTTGCCATCCCACCAAGTAATTTATCAATTTCATATATTGCAAGTTTATCACGACCTAAAAGATTGAATTTTTGTAGTATGTTTTCAAATTGCTGTTCTTCTTCAATCTGTTCGTTGACAAAGAATTGTAAGAATGTAAATGTATTATGATCTTTATCTTTTTGAGCTAGATCAACCATATGGTTTATTGCTTTTGTGACAACCTGTTCATTTGACAATGCTGTTTTGCATATTACCTCTAAGGATTTGTAAGTTTTAGGTGGTTGTTTTGTACCCGGAATTATTGCTCCAAGACATTGACCATTAACGAAATTAACAAGCTTCAACATGTGCTGATGTTCTTCTTCTGCTTGAGAATGGAAAAAACTAGCAGCTCCATCATAACCAGTTATTTCACACCATGAGGCTGCAGAAAGGTATGCATTAGCTGCATTTGCCTCCATAGAGATTTGGTTATTCAGTGCTTTAACTAGAGGAGTGGATATTTTCATAGAATGATTCGTTTTCCAGAGTTAAAATACTTCTCGAAAATTACGCTTACCTAATTACTCTAAGCTAAGTGCAAAAGTTCTAAATTGAAGCTCAATTATTCTATCATATGTCAGATGGTATGGACAACGCATTAATGGAAAAATTTGAACATGAAGTATGGTCCAAGGTACCTCATATAGAAGAAAAAAATGGAAAAGTAGAGATTGTTAATGCAACGCCATTGGTTGATCTGACAGAGGATTTGAAAGAATGTGCAAAGACAATATATGATGTAGATATTAGTGAAAAAGATTTCAAAGTTTATGGTAAGTTTGATGGTACACTACTTACAGGTTCAATCAAAGTACGACCTGCTGTTAACATTATTCATGATGCAATAACCACAGGTAAGATTACTTCAGGAACAACGGTAATTGAAGCCACTTCAGGAAACTTTGGAATCGCCCTCGGTTTACTTTCAAAAATTGGCGTAACTGCAATTGCACTTGTTTCAAGAAAACTTCAAGAAGGTGTTTTCAAAGAATTAAGAAATGGAAATATTCGAATCATGGATCTTGACATGGATATTTGTCCTGCACCAGGAATGGAAGACAAACAAGATGCGTTAGTTGCAAAGGCTACTGCTGCAAACATCCGTTCACAGATGATTGATCTTGGATTTAATCCTGAAACTTATGATAATAATATTTCAGATATTGAAACACTTTTGGGTAAAAAAGATATAATTAATCTAGCAAAATTTCTTGCAAAAATTTACAATTTATTCTGTCCTGAACAGTATGATAATGATTTGAATGTTGAGGCACATAGAACTGTAACAGGTGTTGAAATTGATCAACAATTACATGAGAATGGAGAGTCACTAGAAAATTATGATATTGTGTGTACATTTGGAACTGGGGGAACATCTGGTGGTCTTAGTAGATATTTTGAGGAGAAATATAATAGAAAAGGAGTTCGTGTTATATTTCCACCAGACCAACAAGATGTTGCAGGAATAAGAACAGTAGGAAATGCAGATGGTCTAAAATATTATAACCCAGAAAAATATGCAGGTAAACATCAAGTAGATTTTGAACAAGCAAAACCACTATTGAAGTTCTTTGTAGAGAAAGGACATGATATGGGAGAAAGTAGTGCTCTTGAACTTTATGCATCTTTACGAATGATATACAAAGATGGCGGAAATTTTGTTGTTATGATTTGTGATGGAATTGAAAAATATAGAAAAAATTTTGAGAAAATTGGAAATAGTATTACGCCTAATCAAGTGTCACAACAAGCCGTTGCATCAAATGCAAGTGATTATGATAAAGTGATATGGATTCATACTCAATATACACCACGTGAGGAAGGAATTGAATTACTTGCAAAATCACTAGGCATAGATAAAAGTAAAATTATTGTGCCAAATGCTAGAACCGCACAAGAACTGCTATCAGGACAACAAGTTCCTGAGGAAATTGATCATGCATTACATGAATCTAATGGAAAATCATTAATGGTATGTATGGCTGGAAAAACATCATTGATGGCTGCAAATATTTTGGCAGAAAAAGGTATTCAAACTGATAGCCTAACTGGTGGAATTACAGGTCTTCCCGAAAGCCAAACTAAAGATATGTCAGAAATAATTGAACAGGCATCTCAATTTTGATATTTATTAAGATAATGTGATTAATTAAGATTTATGAAGTGTCTTTCGGTTTGTCAACCTTTTGCGGAATTAATCGTTCAAGGTAAAAAAACAATTGAATTACGAAAATGGAATACTAAATTTCGAGGGGAGTTTTTAGTTCATGCTGCAAAAAATATTCTCAGAGAAGATTGTAAACGTGTGAAAATATTACCATCATTAGTTACAACAGGTTCAATAATAGGAAAAGTGAATCTGGTTGACGTAAAAAAATATGAGTTAGATATAGAACTTTGCAGAGACAAGAAAAAACATTATTCAGTATCAGACATTACAAAAAATAAATATGGATTCATTTTAGAAAACCCAAAAAAATTGCGGGTACCTATTCCATATTTAGGAAAACTAAATTTTTTCGAGTTTCAACCTGACGAAATTAAAAATAATGATATCAAAATAGATCTTTTTGAAGAAGAACATCGATACATGTGGATAAACCATCATTAATTGAAATATTAGCCTGAAATCAAATCCATGTATATATAAAGGGAGTATTTAAAAGAGTAGAAATGCCACAGACAAAACCAATAGTAAGTGTAGAAAATGTGGTTGCTTCTGCATCAGTTGATCAAAAAGTAGATCTTAATGATATTACCAAAAAATTTCCTGAGACAGAGTATCATCCAGACCAATTTCCAGGTTTAGTATTTCGATTGGCAAGTCCAAGAACTGCTACACTAATCTTTAGAACTGGTAAAATGGTATGTACTGGTGCAAAATCTGAAGAAATGGCAGTAAAAGCTGTTCAAACAGTTGTAAAACAATTACGTAAAGGAGGCATCAAGATTAAGAAAGATGCAGTCATTACTGTTCAAAATATTGTTGCAGCAATCAATCTAGGAGGTAAAATCCATTTAGAACAAGCAGCAAGAACATTGCCAAGAAGTATGTATGAACCTGAACAATTTCCAGGTTTGATTCATAGAATGCTTGACCCAAAAACAGTAATTCTCCTATTTGCATCAGGCAAGCTTGTATGCACAGGCGCCAAAAAAGAGGCAGATGTGTATAGATCAGTACATAACCTACACTCTACATTAGAAGAAAAAGAATTAATGATCTACAACGAGTAGAGTTTCCAATTCTATTTATTATTTTTAAATTTTCTTTAATTCTTCCTCAATCTCAATTAGTGCTTTATTTTTTGGATCAAGTTCCTTAATCTTATTACAACATTCAATTACTTTTTCTTTATTTTTCAAATTAAGATATACACTTGCTTTAATTGCCAAAGCATCAAGATCAAAAATACCAATTTCTAAAACATTATTCATATATTCCAATGTTTTTTGAGAATCACCTTTGATGTAATAGATTGTTCCAATAATGAATGCAATATCAGGATCATGTTCAAGTTTTTTTTCAATTCCATGACCGTATTCTAATGCTTCATCATATTTTTTTCCCCTTTCTACAGGATTTTTTTCTTTTTTTGCTTGTTTGATAAGCGTTCTAAGACGACGTCGAGGGTTTTTAAAAAGACCAGTCAAGAGTTATCCAAAATATTATGCTTTATTTGATAACTTAGACTGTAATTTCTCCCAGTCAGACAGGAATGTTTTGAGACCCTTATCAGTTAAAGAGTGACCAAGCATTTTTCCTAATACACCTGCAGGTAAAGTTACAACATCAGCACCAATTTTTGCTGCATCCACAACATGTTGTGGATGCCTTACACTAGCAACAAGAATTTGTGTTTTAAAATCATAATTTGAAAAGATTTGTTTAATTTCTCTAATCAAATCTATACCAGTATGACCAATATCATCTAATCTTCCAATGAAAGGACTAACATATTTTGCACCTGCTTTTGCTGCAAGAAGTGCTTGATTGGCTGAGAAAACAAGTGTTACATTTACAGGAATTCCTTGTTCTGAAAAACTCTTGCAAGCTTTTAAACCATCACCGGTCATTGGACATTTGACAACAACGTGATCACCATACTCTCGAAGTTTTTTTCCTTCTTCCATCATTCCATCATAATCAGTGCTTACAACTTCTAAACTAACATCACCTTTGATTATTCTAGTGATTTCTTCCATTGCAACATGTGGATCACCACCTTCTTTTGCAAGTAATGAAGGGTTTGTTGTAATTCCATCTAGTAAACCCATGTCATTATATTTTCGAATATCTTCAATATTCGCAGTATCAAGGAAAATTTTCATTGTTTACTCCGGATATCTTTGACATTTTTTTCTATATTAATTGATGTGATGCCATGTTTTTCTAATAATTGTGAAATTTCATTATCACGAGCAGATTCACCAAACATATCTTGTGCACCAATTCTACGTATAGGAACAGGATGTAATTCAGAGACAACTTCAGAAACCGCAGAACCAAATCCTCCCATAACATTATGTTCTTCGCAAGTAACGATTCCACCAGTCTCTCTTGCAGCTTTTTCTAAAATATCTTTGTCAATTGGTTTTATTGTGAAACAATCAATCACCCTACATGAAATACCATCTTGTTGAAGTTTATCTGCAGCATCAAGAGCCATTTTTACTGTTATTCCAATAGCAACTATAGTGCAATCATTTCCATCTCTTAATGTTATACCTTTTCCAATTTCAAATTCTTGAGAATCAGAGTAAATCATAGGAACTTTAGATCTCGCCATTCTCATGTAAAATGGACCATAAGTTTGTGCAATAGTTTTTGTTAATTTTGATACAGCAATTGCATCAGCAGGAATTAAAACTTTCATGTTTGGTATGACACGCATCATTGCAATATCTTCAATGGTTTGATGAGAACCTCCATCAGGACCAACCGATAATCCGCCATGAGAAGTAACAAGTTTAACATTTAGACCTATTTTTTCCCCTCTTGAAGGATAAGCAATTGAATTTCTTATTTGATCAACACATCTACCAGGGAGAAAAATTGCATATGTGCTTGCAAAAGATGTTTTTCCAGAATAAGCCAATCCTGCAGCAACAGATACCAAATTTGCCTCTGCAATCCCTACATTGAAAAATCTATCTGGAAATTTTTTTCCAAAACCAGATGTTTTAAGTGAATCAGTAGTATCTGCACCTAAAACAACAATATTTTTGTCTTGTTCACCCAATTCAATCAATGCGTTCCCATATGCAGTTCGCATATCACCAAATTCAGCACTCATTGATATCCAAGCTCCGCGCTATTTGTTTCAGTTCATCTTTTTTCTTACCGATAACATGCAAATCAATCCATTTATTCACTAATTCAGTACCACCTAGTTCATTGGCTTTTTGAATCAATAATTTACGTCTAATTCTCAACACTTGATTTCTAAATTCCCGTATTACTAATCTAACATCAGTTTGACCGATAATCGCACTACCTCCAACAAATACACGTGCACCATCTGCAAAACATTCACCAATATTATCTAGAGTTACTCCACCATCAGCTTCGATATAACCAGTGAAATTATTTTCTTTTAAATTTGTCACGATATTTTTTATTTTTTCGTGTGTATTCTCAATGTATTTTTGACCTGATTTGCCAGGTACAACTGACATGACAATAATTTGATCAATGGTAGAAATGAATTTTTTACTCCAGTCAGGTATAGAAGTATCAGGATTTATTGCCAACCCAACACCAACTTTATTTGATTTCAGTAAATCATGAATTTCACCAAAACTTGACTCATCACATACCTCTGCATGAACAGTTACAACATCACTTCCAGCATCAATATAATTTTGAATTTGTCTTACAGGTTCGTTAATCATTAAATGAGTGTCAAATGGAATTACAGTTAGAGATCTTAATTCCTTAATTTTTGTATAATCAAATGTAGAACTTGGAACAAATTGACCATCCATAACATCCAGATGAATGTAATCAGCACGTCCATCATCACAACGTTTCACTTCATTTTCTAGATTTGTCATATCACCTGCAATTATAGAAGGTGCAATCATAAACTGTGAATCTAATTCTTGATTGATTATAGGAACAAGTGAAGGATTAGGAGCTTTTCCATGCCATTGTGGATTATCTTCCATATGTTCAACTGCCTTTCCTTTAATTGTTCTAGCTATGATAATTGAAGGTATGCCTTTTACAGATTTTGCTCTGCTAATTGCATCAGAGACTTGTTCAATTCTATGACCGTCAACTTCAATTACATTCCATCCAAAGGAACGCCATTTGTCACCAGTCTTCCATCTACTAGCATCTTTCCACATTTCAGATAGTTCATCACCGTCAAGTGATTCATCAAGTGGCATAATTTTTTCAGTGTAAGAATCTTGTTGGATAAAATTTCGATCAAGAATTAATGTAAGATTATCAACATTATATTTTGCAGCAGTCATTGCAGCCTCCCATACTTGACCTTCATCACTTTCACCATCACCCATAACAGTAAAGATGTGTGAATCTTTTCCATCAAGTTTTGCGGCTAACGCATTTCCAATAGAATAAGATAATCCTATTCCTAAAGAACCACCGCAAAATTCAACGCCTGGACATTTAAGATCAGGATGACCTTGTAATTTACTTCCAAATTGACGTAATGTATCTAATTGTGATTCTTCAAAATATCCAGCTACTGCCATGTTTGAAAATAGACCAGGAGATGCATGCCCTTTTGATAAAATTAGCTTGTCACGATCTTCCCATTCAGGGTTTTTTGGATCATATTTCAAGTGATTATAAAAAATACAACCCATAATTTCTGCCATGGAAAATGAACCTCCAGGATGACCAGAACCTGCAATAGAAGTTCCACGAATAACTAATTTCCTAGCTTGAAGGACATTTTTTTTAATTTGATAGTAATTTAAGCCCATTGTAGTTTATTGATCAATTTGATACTTTTAATTTTACACATGATCGCCCTCAAGAAAAAATACCCAGAATTACATAAATAGCTATTTCCAAAAATTTTAATCTTCAAAGATTGTACTGTAAGTATGGATTTTCATGATTCACTACCACTCATGATTTATGATGATAAATGCTATGCTTGTATAAAATTTGCCAAGTTAATGAATTTCTTAGCTAAAGGGAAATTACGTATGATCGGTCATTATACAGAATTGGGGGGGGAAATAAGAGAACAGATTCTAGATGACGATGCATTAGAGATGTTTTGGTATATTGATAAAAAAACAGCGTATGGAGGAAGAGCTGCAATCATCCCATTATTATCAGCAATCATGAGAGTTCACGGGAAAAAGTTCAATAAAGTAACCATTCAGGAATCATGCGATATAGGATGCAAGGACTCGTTAGCAGTATTTTTCCGTTCTGCCAGTCTAATTACTCATAGTAAAAAGATCAAGATAAGCAATCTATAAAAAAAGTATTTTTTAGAAAAATATATGCGAATTAGAGCAGAAGCAGTTTCTCCAGTAAAAAAAAGAACCTCAATTTTGTGTGCATTTTGTTTTGAGGATACAAATGTAGCGATAAGATTGGGAAAATTAAATAAAAAAATAGATCAGGTAATTTCACAATCAGTTAAAGAGATCAATGGTAAGAAAGGTAAAATTTCAATCATTCATTCATACAAAGAGATTCCATCAGAGAGAGTTTTGATTGCAGGATTGGGTAAAAAAAATAAACTAACCTCAGATGTAATTAGAGATGTTACAGGTATTATTACAAAAAAGATTCATGAATTAAAAATAAAAGAATTTTCAATTATAATTCCAGAGAAGATTTCAATTAAAAATGATCAAGTTATATCATCAATAGTAGAAGGTGCAAATCTTTCACTGTATGAGTTTAATTTGTTTAAAAAAGAAAAATCTACCAATAAAGAACCAGATTTAACATTATTAACATCTGATAAAAATGCACAAAAAATAATTACAAATTCAATTACAATTTCTGATGCAGTTAAATTTACAAGAGATGTTGCAAATCTTCCACCAAACGAATGTACTCCAATGAAATTAGGTGAAATAGCAAAGAAAATATCAAATCAGAATAAAATGAAATGCGTAGTATTTTCAAAAAATGAGATTAAATCAAAAGGCTTAGGAGGAGTTGTTGCAGTAGGACAAGGAAGTAAAAATGAACCTAGGTTCATAATTTTAGAATACAGAAATGGTAAGAAGGAACAAAAACCAATCCTACTTGTTGGTAAAGCAGTAACATTTGACACAGGAGGAATTTCGTTAAAACCTGGAGAGAAAATGGATGAAATGAAGTTTGATAAATGTGGAGGATGTACAGTATTAGGAATTATGAAAGCGATTTCAGAGTTAAAACTTCCAATTAATGTAGTTGCAATAATTCCATCTGTCGAAAATATGCCAAGTGGAGAGGCATTTAGACCAGGAGATATTATAAAATTATTTAATGGAAAAACTGCAGAAATTCTAAACACAGATGCAGAAGGAAGATTAATTTTAGCAGATGGAATTGCATATGGAATAAAACATTACCAACCATCTTCTGTGATGGATTTTGCAACTTTAACTGGAGCATGTATTGTTGCATTAGGAACTAATGTTGCTGGAATAATAAGTAATAATGCAAAACTTGCATCAAAAATTAAAACTTCATCAGCAAAAACTTCAGAAGAAGTATGGGAATTACCAATAAATGATGATTATATGGATATGGTAAAATCAAAAGTTGCAGATATTAGAAATGTTGGAATGGGAAGAGCTGCAGGAACAATTACTGCTGCTGCATTTCTAGCAAATTCAGTAGGAAATGTACCGTGGGTGCATTTTGATATTGCAGGAACAGCATGGATTCAGCCATCTACTAAGAGCAAATCATACAACTCACATGGCGCTACAGGATTTGGAGTGAGATTAGTTGTAAATTATCTAATGAATCAGAAATAGCAATTATGACTGAGTGATTTTTCTAAATATCCAGTTTTTAATTTTCAATAATGCGATTACCCAAATAAAAATTAGAACCATAGCAATTAGCACTTTTGCACCAGAATTAATGAGAGGATCTAAGTCTCCATCTCCAGAAAAAGATAAAGGTCCAATGAAAACAACCATCAACCCACCGCCAATTATAATTAAAACCCACATTGCAAAGATGAATGAGAATAGTGAAAGAGACATTAGATATTCACGCCCATCATAAATGCAGTAATTATAGCAAGAATTCCAGAAAATATAGCAAGTTTAAAAATTTCAATCCCAATTTGTTTTTCACTAAGAGGTTTTTTTGCAATAAGTAATCTAACTAGAGTAATTGGAGCATGGTTTTCAGAAGTAGTTTGTAATTTCCAATCATCAGTATGAGATGTAGGGTTTTTTATTTCACGATGTTCAACAATTTTCTTTACACTAGATAAAAACAAAAATGAATTAATAATTGCTGGAAGAATTGCAATAGCAGCAATTACTTCAACACCACCAATTATTGCAATTCCACCATATGCAACACCAAATGTTATTGCACCAGAATCACCAGGAAAAACTTTACTTGGGAATTTATGATATTTGTAAAATGCTAGTGAAGAAAAAGTTAAACAAAGAGAAACAATTCCTACTTCATAATTTTGTAATATAAATAGACATATTGATAATGCAAAACTTGCAATTGTAATGAATCCACTTGCAACTCCATTTAAAACATCAATTGAATTAATTGTATTACCCATTATTGGTATCATAAATACAACTAATGCCATGTACAATAACGGAATTTGAACTGTTCCAAATAATGGAAAGGTAAGATTTGAGTCATATGCACCAAGTAAAAGTATTGGAGCCGCACAAAATGCAAGAGCTAATGGTTTGAACCATCCACCCATGGTTATTTTATCATCAATAAGTCCTACAACAAATGCAAAGAAGGTTGTTAAAATTACAGCAAGTATTTCAGAGATTGGGAAAAATATATATAAAATTATCAATGATGATTCAATTCCAACAATAATTGACAATCCACCAGGTCTTGCAACCATTGTTTTTTCTTTTTTATTTGCATCAACAACAGTGATGTTACGTTTTTCTAAAGCACGTATTACAAAAGGAGTCAAACCATATACGGAAAAAAATGCAAGTGTGATTGCAATTATTGCTGGGATTATTAGTTGTTCCAATTATCTGACCTTTTCTACCTGTGACTTGATACTTTTTGCAAGAATTATACCGATTTTATCTATCGCTGCTAACTTCTCAAGAGGTGCTTTTTTCAGTGCAGTTTTGTTTTTGTAGCCATTTTTGTATAAAATTTGAGCACGAACTCGCCCAATTTGTTTAATTTTTACTAATTCAAGATATTTTTCCGGAACACCGTGTACAATTTGCAGCTTAAGTAGGTCTGATTCATCAATAAGATTCTGATATTCAGATACGATCTTCTTTTGCTTATTTTCTTTTGCGTGATCTCTCCAAAACTTAACAATCTCTGTAAAAGTATAAGCCAAATCTTTTGCATTTTCTTTTATATAGAATATATCACCCGGCTCAGCATCAAAATGTTCTGACATATCTTGATAAGTCATAGCATCAATCCACTTGTAAAGAATTAACAAACTTTTGAAACAATCTTCACTTGAAAATTTTTGTTGTGTGTATAATTTTTCATTTTTATTAATAAGATCATCCATATCTTCTTGATATTTATCAGGTATCGGATATTGTGAATAAAATTCATGAAGATTTGTAATCATATGTAATATTCCAAAGGTATGTTTTGTTCCTCTTACAAAGTCTTCAATGTAACCAGTCATATCAAAGGCAGTTTTAGGATCAACTCTTAAATAAAAAACTCTAATACCAAATTTTGTAGGTTCAAAACCATTTGCATCAGTAATCATTCCATATTCTTTTAATTTTTCAAGTTGTTTTGTTACCTTTTTTTCCAATATGGAATCATCCGATAATTGATACGCAGCAAAAGTTTGTGAAAAGAATTTTATTATTTTTTCATAAGATGTTGAATTAAATTTAGATGCAGTATAAATAAATCCAAGTAAATTAATTCTTAAAGAACTGTCTTCATCTAATGTTTTTGATTCTAATGGTTCTGGTTCACCATCAATATAATGTTCCAATATTTCATCAGGATATCCTTTTGAAATAATTATTGATTCCCCCATATCATCATATTGTGGTCGTCCAGCTCTTCCACACATTTGTTTGTATTCTAAAATACTAATTTTTTCCAAACCATTATTTGTATATCTCATAACACTAGGAATTACAACTCTACGTGCAGGTAAATTTACACCAGCAGCTAAAGTAGGAGTTGCAGTTAAAAA
>Ga0209089_10003588_pt1 | contig 13172 bp, 10 predicted proteins | sample ArcticOcean_MG_C_FD_187431 | JGI IMG/M metagenome (GOLD analysis project Ga0209089, IMG submission 187431) | Marine microbial communities from western Arctic Ocean - ArcticOcean_MG_CB2_150 (SPAdes) (version 2) | ecosystem: Environmental > Aquatic > Marine > Oceanic | place: Arctic Ocean: Canada...
TCAACAGCAGGCCCCGAACAGGAGTACTTCCTGATAGACAGGAACTTTTACTTTGCCCGTCCGGACCTGCTCAATGCTGGAAGAACTCTTTTTGGTGCACCACCACCCAAGGGCCAGGAGTTCGACGACCATTACTTTGGTGCAATTCCCGAGCGAGTGCTCTCCTTTATGCTCGATTGTGAACGCGAGCTCTTCAAACTGGGTGTACCAATCAAGACGCGACATAATGAAGTCGCCCCGGGCCAGTACGAAATCGCTCCGTTGTTCGAGACCAGCAACGTGGCCACAGACCACCAGCAGTTGATCATGACCACCCTTCGTGCTGTCGCAGAGAAATATGGCATGGCCTGCCTGACCCACGAAAAGCCCTTTGCAGGGGTGAACGGGTCCGGAAAACACGTCAATTTCTCACTGGGCAATGCTACCCAGGGCAATCTCCTGGATCCGGGTGATACACCGCAAGAGAACGCCCAGTTCCTTGTGTTCTGCGCTGCGGTAATTCGAGCGGTCAGCACACACGCGACCCTGCTCAGAGCCGTTGTCGCCTCGGCCGGAAATGATCACCGCCTGGGTGCCAATGAAGCGCCACCGGCAATCATCTCCATATTCCTTGGCGATGTGCTTGCAGAGGTCTTCGAACAAATCAAAAGTGGTGGCACAAAGACTTCTCGGAAAGCACGAACGCTCACAATCGGGGCAGACGTCCTCCCAACGCTTCCAATGGATTCAGGTGACAGAAACCGGACAAGCCCCTTCGCGTTCACCGGGAACAGGTTCGAATTCCGGGCGGTGGCTGCCAACCAGTCCATTGCCGGTCCTCTGGTCGTAATGAACACGGCCGTTACAGAATCCCTGGACTTCATGGCCACCAACCTCGAAAAGGCCACCAAGGGCGATCCAAAGAAGCTGAACGCCGCGGTGCAGAAGCTTCTCAGGGAAACCATTACAGAACACAGTCACATCATCTTCAATGGCGATAACTACACGGACGAGTGGCATCAGGAAGCGGAATCACGCGGCCTGCCCAACCTCAAAACCACGGTCGATGCCCTGCCAGCGCTAACCTCCAGAAAGTCCGTGTCCCTCTTCTCCAAATACAAAGTGCTCTCGAAGCGAGAATTGGAAAGTCGCCTGGAAATTTACCTCGAACAATACGTGAACACGGTTCGGGTTGAGGCCAACTTGACCGTGGAAATTTCCAAAACAGTCATCTTCCCATCCGCCATTCGCTACCAGGGTCAATTAGCTGGCACGTGTGCGAGTCTCAGGCAGTTGGACTACACCTTCGACACAGACACCCTGGACCACGTCACGGAAATGGTAAAAGGACTTCAAGACAGCACAGCCAAACTTAACAGACTTCTGGAACACGAGGGCCACCACAACATCCTCTCCGAAGCGAAGCATGCCTGTAACAAGGTTTTGCCCGCCATGCTCAAAGTCAGAGAATACGGAGACGAACTCGAAAAAGTCGTTGCCGATGATCTCTGGCAGCTACCAACCTACCAGGAAATGCTGTTCATCAAATAGTCCCCACCGCATAACAGAAAGGGCCCCGCCGACAAAATCGGCGGGGCCCTTCGCTTTTCTATCAATCCTTCACTTATTCAATCTGCAAAAGCCACCACTAAAAGAATTCACCAAAGCGATCCCAACCTGTATGCTGTGCGCCGTTCCGTGGAGTACCAACCCTTGTTACCCCTATTCACTCGGTAGAAGGCAAATGTAAGGGTGGACATCGTGATCACTCTCGAGTCAGGCCACAGGGTCCAGGTCAAGGATTTCAAGACCAGGGGTCCAAGGACCCCTGGCTAAGATACGGTGCCCCTTCAGGGCACGAAGGCAAAGACGGGAACGAAAAAGTTGATTTTGAATCCCAAGATCCGTTTCAAAATAAAATCAACCGACCCATCTCCGCCTGTATGCTGTGCGCCGTTCCGTGGAGTACCAACCCTTGTTATCCATTCAAACCGTGCTGGCCACAATATCCCGTGAATCCTCACACACAATTCGCACAGCGCCTCTGGCCCCGCGCCAAGCGGAGTCTTTTGGTCACTTTTCGTCGGTAAAAAGTGACTCGTCGAAGACGGAAGGGAATGGATGGGTTGATCTTTCCTTTTACAAAAGGAGGATGGTCTTAGACTTTCAACTGGCACCCAAAAATCCCCTACAACCCCACCGCCTGCAGCATGGCCTTGATATAGCCAAATTGATACGCAAACGCCTGCTCCACATGCCCCGTGGCGCCATGGCTCGGCGCGTGGTCCGGCACGATCATGTGTGGATAGCCGACCTCTTTAAGCGTCATCATCAGCGTATGCATATTCATCACACCCTCGTCCGGATACACCTCCTGGAACTTGTTCTGTCCACCCACGATATTCCGGAAATGGATCAGATGCAACTTCTTCCGCTCGCCAAAATACCGAATGATTCCCGGGACCTCGTTGAGAGGATCCTTCACACTCTCCGCCATGCATCCAAGACACAGATTCAGGCCGTGATAAGGACTCGGATGGATATCAATAAACTGCTTGAATCCATCGGCGCCTCCCAATACACGGTCCACGCCCTTGTAGCCGGGAGGGAGCCAGGGATCGCAAGGGTGGCAGGCCATGCGCACATTATTCTCCTCGGCAACCGGAATAACCCGCTCCAGAAAATACGTGATTCGTGCCCAGTTTTCCTTCGCTGTCAGTGGCTTGTCGAAGCGATGGGTACCGGCATCGGCCTTTGAAAGGTCCCACGTCGAATACTTGACCCCACCCCGTCCAAGCGGTACGGCCTCTGTCCGCTGATTCTCCATCTCGCACAGGAAATACTTTATCGCGGGGATTCCTGCATCACCGGTGGCCTTCACCATCTGACACACCATCTCGATCTCCTTCTCCCCCTTCTCGCTATTTCCAAGCATATAATTCGGTGTGGAGCCTCCGTCTACATTGAACTTGTGAATCGGCAGCGCCACCATCTCCATATCGATACCGAAACTCTTGCATTTTTCGCGCTTTCCCGCCAACTCCTCCACATCCCATCCGCGTTCGTGCGAAAAAGAGATATCATTTATAGCCATATTGTACACGCCGTGTCGGGCAAGGAATCCCAGATCCTCATCCGAAGTAGTAAACCGCTGAGTACCCACGTGCATTCGCGGTTTATCCAGATCCCACACTCCACTCGCGTGCTCGGTCTGTCGTCCTTCAGGTGCCATCTAACGCTCCTTCAGCAAAAGGCCAGAGACTATCAACTGCGATTGAAATTGACTCTCCATGATCTCCCACACCTCACCTCCTGTCAACACCAAAAAAACTTCGCCAGTCTTGCGCTCGATGGCTCTGCTCCTTATTTGAAATCGGTAACATCTGAGGAGATTGAATCCACACGTCCGGGAAGGGGGGGTCGGTCAAGGGCCTGGGGGGAATTCAAGACCAGGGGTCCAAGGACCCCTGGCTAAGATACGGTGCCCCTTCAGGGCACGAAGACGATTAGAAAAAAGCAATCACCCAGGAGATCACCTCCTGTATGCTGTGCGCGGTTCCGTGGAGTACATACCTTTGTTATCCATCCAAACCGTGCAGGCCACCAACGCCAGTGAATCCACGAACGCAATTTGCACAGCGCCTCTGGCCCCGCGCCAAGCGGAGACTTTTGCCAACTTTTCGTCGGTGAAACGTTTGGTCGTCGAAGACAGGAAGGGAATGGAAGGGTTGGTTTTGAGTTTAGAAGAATGGGACTTTGATTTAATAGGTAAATTTCATGTAGCTACCCATACGCCAACCCCTCACGATCCATCCACATCCGCATAAACGTAGGCGACTGCCGAATCAAATGCATATAAACATTCCCGGTTCGCCGCTTCCGCGACACCTTCTTCCCGCCGAACGGCTTCAAATTGTATTTCCCAGCGTATTGATTCACCACACGCTTCTTGTTATCCAATGATATGGTCAACACGTGCTCCTGCTCCTGGTTCTCCTCGTCGGCGTCGAGATCCAGGGCCCTGAGCGACCACACAGACAGTTCACCCGAGGCACATCGCCTGGTATATGACCCGACGCAATGATGCATCACCCTCGCCTCAACGTGCAATTGGGCAGAAGTCGTCAATTCGTGGATGGTCCACTGCAGGTTCCGTTTCAACTCCGGATCGAACGCCTCGTGCTCGAAGTCCCGAAAACCCGCAGATTTCCATTCTACAAAAGGAACATCTTCCATCCCGGTCAACGCTTCGTGCCAGGTATCAACCTCCCTCAGCAGCTTGTTGATGCTCCGCCCCTTCATGCAAAAGCTGGGGTGCGGGGGTGGACCTTCTATCTCTGTGCCATCGGGCTGCAAAACTCGTTGAGGCGTGAACTTCTGGTTCCGGATATAGTCGATCAACGGATTGATATAGGAGCCATCCAGAAACACCTGATTCGCTAGATACTGGACCACAGTCTCCCAGAATTCTTCGTGCTCGAGTTTCCCCGCAAGTGGACCATCTGCAATTGCCCAGGAATTCTTCCAGGAACCGCCAAAGGACTCATACTGGACCTTTCTCAGAGCCTGATAGACGGTGAAGTGTCGGTGGTTCACCAGACCGAAACTGTGAGCCATACGCTTGGTGATTCGCATCGGCACACCGGCGGTTCGGATATTTTGCCCACTCCCGATATGTTTGAACCAGCGCTGCTGGATTCGTGCTTCATCAGAAGTACCCTGCAGGAACGCATTATCGAGACACATCGGGACATCGTAGGCAGCAAGCAAATGTCTGATTAGAGAACTGAACTGTCGCCACGGCTTGTTGGCATCCGGGCGCCAGTCCTCAAGTTGCCTTATCCAGTCTGCGTGATTCCTGGCAAGCTGCTCCAGCCCTGACAGATACGTATTGGTTATGAGATCCCCAAAGCATCCAGATGCCCTGGCAGGGCGCATCAGATCCCCGTATTTTTCAACGTGAACAAGGAGCCGGCAAAGCGCCCGCTGCGTGGAAGGATCTCCGCAGAGATTGTTATACATTGTTCGCACACGGAACAAAACATCCGTAAGCGTTTCACCCTGATGCGCCCCCTGGCAGATCCTCGTAATCCACTCCGCCCTGCGAGGATTGTGCAGCCTGCTCACACCCTCGTCCTCAGGCTCCGTCTGCCCTCTGTACAGATCCATCTCCGCCTGGCGCTCTTCCCTGGACTTATGCAAATCACCACAGAGCCCGTTCCGGTAACACCACAACTTGTATGCCGCCACCGAGCCGAGTCCAAGTTCGCTGAAATGTCTCTCGATCTCGTCGTCCACCCTGTTTGCCAGTATTGTCATACCCTTACCCTATTATTGGATATTTTTGGTTAGCTCTCCTAATATATAACATCTGACGAAGCCACTCAATGTTTTGATTCACAAACAAACCCGCCAGCCTGTCTGGATTGGCAAATGAGGTCTGTCGCCGCAAGATTGAGGAGTTATATTAGTCTCGCTGAAAAATGAAAATGACAAACGAATTTTGGAAAGGAAAACTCGATGGGCAGTCCAATCAGAATTGGAGTTGTGGGATGTGGGAGCGTATCCAGGGCCTACGCATCCTTAATAGATGTGCTCAGGAAGCCTGAACGCGTGGAGGTCGTAGCAGCTTGCGACGTAAAAGAGGATGACAAAGCTGGAATCGAGGCCAGATTTCAAAACGCCAGATTTACCACCGATTATAAAGAAGTCGTCCAGTCTGAAGACGTGGATCTGGTGCTCGTGCTCACATCCATGCCGGAACACGGACCCATCACCCGCGCAGCACTGGAAGCAGGCAAACACGTCCTGGTCGAAAAACCCATGTCGGTAAATCTGAAGGAAGCCGCGGAGATCGTGGAACTCTCTAAATCCGTGCCGGGATATCTTCTGCCGGCACCACACGTGATCCTCAGTCCCACCTATCAGACCATATGGAAAAGGATTCATAATGGGGACATAGGGCAGGTCGTGGCCGGAAGAGGCATCTACGGGCACGGCGGGCCCACCTGGGGTCCCTGGTTCTATCGCCAGGGAGGAGGCGCATTGTTCGATCTGGGGGTCTACAACGTCACCAGCCTTACAGGACTCCTGGGTCCGGTCCAGCGTGTAACTGCGCTAACAGGTATCGCGACACCCGTAAGAGAAATGGAAGGTCAGACGATCACCGTTGAGGCTGAGGACAACGCACAGGTGCTGCTGGATTTTGGTAATGCGGTGTTCGCCAACATCACAACTGGATTCTCGCTACGAAAGTATCGCTGCCCTGCCATCGAGATTTACGGAAGAGAAGGCACCATACAGATGATGGGCGACGATTGGGCACCAAATGGCTACGAACTGTGGCAGCTGGAAACCAGGTCCTGGCAAATCTTCCAGGAAACCAGCAAGTTCTGGCCGTGGACAGATGGCTTGAGACATCTCGTCGAATGCATCGAGAGGGAGACTGCTCCAATTATTACTCCTGAACACGCCTACCACGTCCTGGAAATCATGGTCAGAGCTCAAGAATCCGGCCGGGAGGGTGTGGCGAAAGATATCGAAAGTACATTTCCTCCTCTACCTTATGGTGAACCCGGCGCATCTGGCGACCAAATGCCCGATCACGATCACAGTGTTCGACGAACGTGATCGAAATCCACACAATTCAATGTGCATAAACGGACACACAGTTATCGCTGGTGGATGTGACCGGTTCCGGGTTCCAGTTCCCCCAACGTTTCTTCAGAAATAGCCCGGCAACGTGTGTCACAATGTCGTGTTCGCTGGGCTCTGCCTGCGTAGGTTTCTGCGACTTCTTCATTGAAGCTCAAGACTGGATCATTGTTCTGCATACCTGAACTTCCAGTAGTCTGTGGTTTTGATCTAGATTAAGGTTCCACTCAATCTTGAATGCACTTGGCCAGTCTTGCCCAATAGAAAAATAGAAACGCCCAGGTGAGGGACGCTCCACCTGAGCCTTAATGGATCCGAATCCACGTTTCAATGCAGCTTTAGCTCCGCTTCAAATTTGGCCTATGTGTGAATAGGAAAGACGCAACGACCTGGGGGTACCCAACAAAACTGGTATCTACGATTTCATTTGGATTTTGACGGCCGCTCCAGAACCAGGCGATCTTCGTCCTCCCGGTAATAGCCGGGTATATGTTGGCAGTTTGTGAACCCCCATTTTTCATAAAGCCGAATAGCGTTTTCATTGGCAGGATCGACCGTGAGAAAACAACCAGCATCCATAGTATCAAGTTCCAGAAAAAGCGCTTCAAACAACCTCCCTGCTATCCCCTTCCCACGGTAGGCCTTGTCTACAAACACCTTGTGGACGCAAAAGGACCCCTCCAATGTCGGGAAGGCGAGGGCTACTCCGAGAACCCCGTCGCTCTCCTTAGCACAAAATACAAGAGCGTGCTCAATCCAGATTCGCCAGACGTGTTCTCCATCGGGAATATACTCAGAATTCAGGTTCTGAGCCCAGGCAGTCCGATCTAACTGAGCGATCTTGAGGAAATCTCCAACGAATGCGTGTTCGATCTGTATCATAACAAGTGTCCTTAACCGAATTAAGTATATTTTCGCTCAATGACGTATTGGCTGTTGAGGGTTGCTGTGGGCATCAGATCGCATACCAATTCTTACGCATTAGAACTGGGGTGAGGGCCAAAGGTCAACACGCCATTTTTACCTGTATTGAGCATGCACAATATTGACTCACTTACCAGAAGAAATATTCTCACAACATATTTGTATACAATAAGTTATACTGATTTTACATGATGCGATCTTTTCAGTAGGTTGGTGGCCACCAGAAGAGCAGCGCGTCGGCTTCTGTAGGAGACTGGATGGCCAATTGAATTCACATCTTGCAATTCATTTTCCATAAAAAACAGGCGCCGGCTCAATAGAGCCGGCGCCTAACCTAAAGTTACAGGGTTTCTTTTCGAGTTAGACCTTAGTCACGTTTGCTGCCTGGAGTCCCTTGGGACCCTGCGTGATCTCGAATTCGACCTGGTCGCCTTCGGTCAAAGACTTAAATCCATCGCCCTGGATCGCTGAAAAATGTACAAATACATCTTCACCCGCATCCTGCTCGATAAAACCGAAGCCTTTGGCGTCGTTAAACCACTTAACGGTACCTTCTGCCAATGTCCTTCACCACCTTTCCATATTAATTTTTGCTGTGCCTGGACGCCAAATAAAAACGACCAAGGAGACCTATGTTTCTGGTCCTTGGCCGAATTTTTACATTTCCACTGCACAGGAGACAGAAACTACATCCATCTTTTCACCGACTAATGTACCCCCTCGTTTAACAAATGTCAAGACACATTTTAAATAAAAGTGACAATTCATATTAAAACTCTGTTTTATCACGGGGCGCACGCTGTCTATTTCTGTCCGCTTTTAACCTCTCTGCGTCTGGTGTGGAGGACGTGTTCCGTGTAGCCGTTTGGTTCTTCTCTACCCTTGAAAACAAGGTCCAGAGCCGCCTGAAAGGCAATACTCTCCGTGAAATTTGGGGCCATATTTCTGTAGGCCGGGTCGCCTGCGTTTTGCTGATCTACAGTTTCTGCCATTTTCTCGAAGGCATCCCTGATTTTCGCCTCATCAACAACACCGTGGTAAAGCCAGTTGCTAATATGCTGACTTGATATCCGCAATGTGGCCCTGTCTTCCATCAGCCCGATATTATGAATATCCGGCACTTTGGAACACCCAACGCCGGAGTCCACCCAACGCACAACATATCCTAGAATCCCCTGAGCATTGTTCTCGAGCTCTTGCTGAATCTCCCGTTCGGTCAGGGGTCGTTCCAGAAGGGGTGGTGTCAGAATGTCGTCGATGCTTGCTCTTCCCCGGCTGGCCAACGTCTGCTGCCGGGCGTGGACATCCACCTGGTGATAATGCATTGCGTGGAGCACCGCAGCGGTTGGCGAGGGTACCCAGGCGGTGCTTGCCCCGGATTGCGGATGCCCCATCTTGGTGTCCAGCATCTCACGCATCTTGTCCGGCATGGGCCACATGCCCTTTCCAATTTGCCCCCTTCCAGCAAATCCGGTCTCCAGTCCCACGTCCACATTCCAGTCTTCGTACGCAGACAGCCACGGTTGATTCTTGATCTCTGCTTTGGGCAGAACGGGTCCTGCCTCCACACTGGTGTGGATCTCGTCTCCTGTTCGGTCCAGAAACCCGGTGTTGATGAACACCACCCGATTCCGGGCTTCACGGATCGACGCCTTCAGGTTTACAGTAGTACGCCGTTCTTCGTCCATAATTCCAATTTTGATCGTGTTTCGGGCCAAACCCAGCACATCCTCCACGCGACCAAAAAGATCCACCGTTGCAGCCACCTCTTCAGGACCATGCAGCTTTGGCTTCACGATGTAAATACTGCCTTCCCTGCTGTTGGTCTGCTTGCCATTTCGTTTCAGATCGTGAATCGCAGCCAGCACAGTAATCATGGCATCCAGAAATCCCTCAGGTATCGCTTCGCCATCCGCCGAGGTAACCGCATCCGTATACATGTGAATGCCTACATTCCGGATCAGCAGCAGGCTCCTTCCCGGCAGTGTCAGATTGTTACCGTCAGGCGTGGTGAATGTCCGGTCATCATTGAGTAGCCGCGTGATCCGGCGACCGTTCTTCTCCAGTTGGGCTTCCAGCGTGCCCTTCATAATGCCGTTCCAGTTGCGATACACACGCACTTTGTCTTCCGAATCCACTGCAGACACCGAATCCTCGCAGTCCTGTATGGTTGTCACAGCCGCCTCCAAAACCACATCCTTCACGCCGGCCGGGTGAGTAGAACCCACCGGATGGTTGGGATCGATCTGGATTTCAATATGCAGACCATGATTCACCATCAGGATTCCGGAGATCTCCCCGCTGTTTTCTGTATACCCCACAAACTGATCCGGTCTTGCCAAACCAGTGATCTGTCTGCCCGCCATCTCAAAACTGAGGTCGCCCTCCAGAACGGATATACCGGTCACCTCAGAATAGGACCCGGCATCCAGAGGAACGGTGCTGTCCAGGAACCGGTTCGCCTCGGCGATCACCCGGTCGCCTCGAACCGGATTGTAAGCCTCACTGCGGTCTGCGCCTTCATCTTCGGAGATCACGTCCGTCCCGTATAACGCGTCGTAGAGACTCCCCCACCTGGCATTTGCGGCGTTCAGGGCATACCTCGCGTTATCCACGGGCACCACCAGCTGCGGCCCCGCCGCTTTCGCGATTTCATCATCCACATTTGTAGTGGTAACCTCAAAATGGTCACCTTCAGGCACCAGATATCCAATTTCCTTCAGAAACGCCTGGTAGGCGGTTTGATCTATCTTCTTCCCTTTGGTCTCCAGATACCAGGCGTCCAGCTGCTTCTGCAAAATATCACGCTTCTTCAACAATTCACGGTTTCCTGGACCCAAAGTGTTCACAATCTCCCCGAGCCCGTTCCAGAAGGCCTCGGTGTTCACTCCCGTTCCTGGTGCAATTTCCCTGTCAACCAATTGATAAAGATCATCTGCGACCACCAGTCCACCAATCTCGATACCCATTTACGACTCCTTGAAATCTTCTCAGGTGATATTTATTGCGCTGGACTCAGAGAAGATAATCAATTGAACATGTACCGGAAACAGGAAACTGATAGTTCAGCATAGCTACGAAAAAGAGCCGCGACCATCCCGGGTTCGCGGCTCTTCCCACCACAATCATATGTCGCTACTTCAGGATAACAAACTGCCTGGCACGAGCCTGAACCGGGTAGGACTCCATCACAGGACCCTCGAATATCACCTCCACTGACTGGCCTATAGCCAGCGAAGTGAGAGACACGGCAACGAAATCCTCTCCTGAGGTCTCGAGCAATTTCGTCTCCCGGGAAATACTGACCCAGGCCTTGTCTATTGCGTTTCCACGGGCCTCCCCGGATTCAACCAGGACGGAGGGCGCTCTGCCTTCTGAAGCCTGCCGGATCTCAGTGATCGTACCGCGAATATCCGGTGCCTTGGGATTCACCGGGTCTTCGTCATCATCCTTCGGACCCGGAACAAGGATCAAGGGATCACTGATCTGTCCATCGCCAATACCCTCAGACACGATCAATACGCGAAAGGACTCCTGATGGGCGCCCTCTGCTTCCCCGCGAGGCCTGTAGACGAGTTCGAGCGTTCCTTCACCCACCTCTGTGGAAGCAAACTGAAGCACCTCTTTACCCCGTGCACCCAACAATTCGGAGTCCGCAAAGAATTCGGTCACCCCGAGCTGTCGCACTACCGAACCCTTGGTAGGCACAACCTGCCATCTGTAACCTGTTGCAGGATTTGAATCCAGTGTCACCACAACAACCTGCCCGGCACCAACACGAACTTCGGTCCCGTTTTGGGATGCATCCACCCTCACCGCCTCGATCATCAAATCAGAAATTGGTTCAATCCAGCCTTGTCCGGAGAGCTCCAGGAACAATTCGGATGCTTCGCCCCCACGAATCGGTATACTGTTCTTCCCACCCAGAACCTCCCCGGTGAAGGGATTGGTGACACGCGCAGAGTAATATCCCGATGCCCCGGAGCGCAGGTAACGTCTTGAAGAGTCCTCGGTTATTTCGATAACCACATCACCATCCGGGCCTGTGATTCCGGACCAAAGGTATTCGGCTGGACGTCCCGATACAGATCTCGCCAATGCCACCTCTACTCCGGCAGCGGGCAAACCGCCATGTGTTACCCGAACTGAAACGACGGCTCTTCGCCGATCAGAGGCGGTTATCTTAGCGGAAAGAACGGGATCACCCGGCCCCGATACGCCCAGCGTGCTCGAATCTCCATTCGCATTTGTCCCGCCGATTCCAATCGGCTTCGAAAGTGCTACCGCACCCCCTTGGGTTGAAACCATGTTGTTCTTTCCGCATCCAATCACCGCCACTGACATAACCAACACTATCACCAATCCAGCAAGACGTTTCATTGCGATGCTCTCCTTGTTCTTTGAACTCTGTCAGTACTGCCTTTATGGAAGTTCCTTTACGGTTTGCTGTCTCTCGAGATCTATTCAGTTGGCAATGCCCGTGCCAACCTGCCACAGTCTGTTCGTCAAATTTTATATATTGTTCTAAAACAACATTTTATTATCTTTTTAGTAACCGGACAAGAACGGGATGATCACATACTGTTCAGAAATTTGATGGGTGAGGTTCAGATTCTTGAAAGCAAATGGGTGCGGGCCGGAACTTCCTTGTGGAGGTTAACCCGCAAATCAAAATTGCATATAGTGTTGAATCCAGCGGCATATATCCTTATCATATCAGTACTGACTTGCGACTATCGCCACACCTTCAGACGCGGGTGAATATATTATGCCGTCGTGTGAAGGCGTAGAAACCGAACAGAAGGAGTCTCCGTGGGGTTATTTGGTGGTGCTGCAGCGGTAATTGCACTGATCAGTTTGGTGGCTACGAAATATCTTACTTCGGCCAGACTGCAGAAAATGCGAAAAACGCTTGTGGAGACCGAGAGGGCACTGCGGAAGATTAGGGGCTCGCTGAAAATGGCAGAAAACTTTAAAGCGGCCGCTGAGATCGAATGCAGAGAAGAAGAAAGACGAATGGCGAATATTGAGAGCCAGATCGCAAAGTTGGACCAGGAATTACACCGACTGAAACCATAGCGGTTCGGCGTCAAACAAAGGAGATCGAACATGGACTGGATGTTTTTGGCATTTGTGCTTGGGTCTCTGGTATATACAGCCAATATCATCAAAGAGTACCGGGCGGATCTCCAGCTCCTTGAAACCCGGCAGCAGTTTTTCGAGAACGAAATGTATGAAATTGGCGAGAAAACATCCGGGATCGAAGCTGAACAGGCCGAGATCCAGATAAAAACCGCCGAAGTCAAGGAATTGGTGAAACCGCTTCAAGCCAAAATCGGACGAAAAATGGCGGAAATTGAACATCTCACCGACGAAGATGAGCGACGGGGAAAATTCAGGGTCGAATAGCCTTCCACTCCCTGCCATTGTTGCACTCGAAAGCCTCATCCATTGAAACGCCCCTTCGAAGGGCACAACCGAGACTCTACATGTTCATACTTGGCATCCTGGCCGTAGTCGTTCTGGCCGCTCTGGTCGTCACGAAATATTTCACATCATCCAGAATTCAGGACAAGAAACAGGTTATTGCAGAAACAGAAAAGGGTATCAGGAAG
>Ga0209089_10003589_pt1 | contig 13172 bp, 13 predicted proteins | sample ArcticOcean_MG_C_FD_187431 | JGI IMG/M metagenome (GOLD analysis project Ga0209089, IMG submission 187431) | Marine microbial communities from western Arctic Ocean - ArcticOcean_MG_CB2_150 (SPAdes) (version 2) | ecosystem: Environmental > Aquatic > Marine > Oceanic | place: Arctic Ocean: Canada...
GCGCGCCGCACTGGAGACTGTTCTTGGCTGGAATGCCGAATGCCTCCTGATTGCACACGGTGAATGTGCAGCTCATGGGGCGAGTAAAATCATAGAAACGAGTCTGGGCTGGATATAGACCGCTCGATTTATATACCCCCCGATACACAGGTAGGAGTCCCACTATGTATATACATACTAATACGCTCAAACGATTTGCTATGATGAGGTTTATGCACTCTATAAAAAAGTTTTTACCCTCTATTGTTAGGTTATGAAACCATAACGTACCATGTATCACTTATAGTTGATGTACCATAACAGCAAAGGTCGGGTCCGACCTTTGTAACTACCGGAGAATTGATATGGCTAAAGCCATAAAGGCAGATAAATTATGAATCGCGATGCATTCAAAAATCAATGGAAAGAACTGCGAGTTGCCGGTGTCACGTATGGCTCGCTTAACGAATGGCTGAAAATAATCTCTAAATTGAAAGAATCAGGTATTTCGGATGAGGAGATTACAAATCTTTTAAAAGGCCTCGTTGAAGAGGTTTCCGGACTCTATAAAAAGGGTAATAACAATGACTGACAAAACACTAAAAATACTGCTTGGCATTATTGCTGTTAACCTGACTATCCAGACTGTAAAGGATGTTGGCTTTTTTCCGACTGCTTATGCTCAGAGCGGTATTCAGAAGGTTGCTATCTGTGACGAACGAGGTGATTTTTGCGCTACAGTTTTTCCAGGTTTAGATGCTAGTGGTGAAGTAAGTAGTATCAACCGTCTGTTTATCTGCCCTTAAGTGACTAACTACACAACTCTCGGTGGGCGCGTGCATTACACACAGTGTAACGCTCAGTCAAAAAGAACAAAACTCAGGTGTTGTGCGCCTGCAATTACGATAAACGTGCTAGTTGCTCGCACAGCTCGGAATCACCCTCAGCTCCAGGCTTTGCGCCGATGAGCCAGGCCCGGATCAATGGCCTGGACACCTATTGAACGCGGGAAGTCGCCGAGTCGGACGCCGCAACCGCCGACCCTGTCCCATATTCCGGCACGTTTCGCTGGTAAACGCGCCAATAGTGCCACTCCTCAGTGACGTATTCGTTTCCGCCGGCAGCCATCTCTTTCACGATAGGTTCTCTTCCCCCTCGCAATCGGGCAACCTCGGCCCGGTCTTGAATCAATACCACCGTCATTTCGTAGATCTTTCCGCCAATCTTCAGCCGCACACGCGGATCGCGCTCGACGTTTCTCCACCACGCCTTGGCGTATGGGAACGCCTTGTTCAATCTGAATGTTTGCGCACTCGACTGCAGGTAGAGTTTGTCTCCACGCGGAACCAGTAGGACCGTTACGGAGTGGGGGATACCGTACAAGGTACGAGTCTCAAGCTCGGTTGCGTTCTCGCTGAAGGGGTCACTGAACTGGTCGACCCAGTCCCAATTCGTCACCGCCTCATAGACAACCTCCCCCGTCAACCACAATCCCGGCCTGGCCGACCGGCTGGCTTTGGCGTATTCCTCGGCACTGGGATGTCCCGGCGCCAGTCCGGTCACGCGCAGTGTCAAGAGTGTCCCCACCATGAGGACGCCGACCACCAGTAAGCTTATCTTCAACGGCTTCATCATCTTCGTTCTCCCTACGGATTGCTGAGTGCGCCTAACTACTGATTATACGGCCTGGCGTGCTCGTCCAGCCCGTAGACAAGCCACCCGCTGGCCCTGGGGCGATGTGTGTGGCTGGGAACCTCAAACAAGCTATGGCCGAGCTCGTCGGGATGCACGCGAGCCCCGCCCGCGCCCACTCAATCCACTGCTCCTCTGCTGCGGCAGAGAGAAACCCTTGTGGACAGGCAGCGTGACCCAAGAGTATAAGAAGAACAAACGCCCTTTTCTTGGCTACTTTACTTACTTTCTTCCAGAATTGAAGCAACGGAAGACTTTTCTTTTTTTCAGATCCTGAAACAGACCCCCCTGTTTTTATAGACCGCTCGGTTAATATACTCACTCCCAGGGTGGGTATGACTAAATTAGCCTATCAAGCAATTGTAAGATGATGGGAATCACTCTATCCCATTGGTGATCATTCGATGGATTGTCACTCATTTCATGATTGATCTTCATAACGGTATTCTTTGAGCTGTCAGGCTCGCATTAGCAACATGAGCAACTCGAAGGGGCCGCTGGGCGATATTGCTTAGTGGGAGCTGACGTGGGTGACGCTTCGCTACTGCGCGCTGCACCCATCACTATAGATTTTTTACCAGCGAGCGGTTTGCTGGTCTTTCCAGGTGCACTCCAGACAATACGAAAACGATCAGTCCCGATAGTGGATTTTATCTCAATCGACTTATCTCCTATGCGCTTCCAGTGGGTGAATATTGATCCGTCGCGATACACAGTGACAGACTCTGGATCTGGTAACTGCGTAACTCGCCAGCTGGTTTCGTTTCCACTATCTGCTGAAGTCGCCGCATAGGTTGTTACATGAAGTTGACCTGTCGCCTCATCGTTATGGGCTTCACTGATGCCCAGACTGGGGAAATCGACCCCTTCTACCATCGGAAGATGGAACTGCGGTGTATAACTACCATTGTAGACTTGGCTCCACGCACCGGGTTCGCCTATTTCACTGAGAATCATTAGTCCATTGAGTTGCCCTCTTGGGTAGGGCTCTTCCAGCCCAAATCGCCACGCGAAACGATCCGGGTCATCGCCGAAAAAATTGGGGCCAAACTCTCGCTCAGCAACACTTGCGAGTCGTTGCTCTGTGGTGACATCGCCAAGCTCTCGGGCCAGCATCAAAACCATAGACAGCCATCTCGGGTCATCGATTGGTTGCACGAAATTATCTTTGCGACTGTTCCATCCAAGCTGCTGTATTCCTGACTCATAGAGTTCACGACCAAATTCCGGAGCCTGCGGATAGAGATAGAATAGCGGTGCCAATGTGCCATACCCAGCTAGCTTATCCGGCATTGAATAGGCCATTTTCTCGATCGGGTCGTAATAAAAGGCAAAGGATTCGATGTTCCCGCCTCTTGAACGCTTTACGAAGTACTTCTTGGCATAGTCAATCCACTGCTCATAGACCCAATGAGTTGATGTTGAAAATACCTTGTCGTACAACTGCAAGCTAAGCCCTGCTGCACTCAGGCAATAAGGCCAGATCTTGGTATTTTCGCAATGCGGCCCCTGAGGCCGTTCAGCCCATTGATTTTCAATAAATCCGGTAATGCTGTGCTGAGTCCAATCGAACAGTCGGTTGTTGTAGCCCGTCACCTTAAACGGGCGCTCCCATTTCTCATCACCCGATACATAGGAGTAGGTGCTGAGCAGAAGGTTAAAGAATCCACGGAAAAATAAATTGCCATCGGCTGCTATTGGGTCTGGTTGTAGCCCCCACGGTTTGACACCGTTAGCTGTCCAGCCAGGTGGATTGTAATGACCACGGAGCTGCTCTGGCATCCACACTAGCCACTCCGGCGGGTAATTACGCAGATTCGGGTCAGGCCCGATAAGAGTCAGCCAGTCGATAGCTGCCCAGAAGGTTGTGTAGCGTCCGACTAGTTGATCAGCAATCTCGGTATAGACTTCTCGCCATGCTGGCGTTTGATCAGCCATCAATGGCAAGGCATAGGAGGTTTCGGAAAGATCAAAACGCGGAAACGCGCACATCGGAGCGGTGCTTGTGCGGTCCCACCAGGGGAGAGGATCACCTGTAGAGCTCCAGTCATCCTCGGTGGTAGCTTTGTCCCAAATAAAACGCAACCAACCCCGTGCTCTCTGATTAAGTTCTAATGCCTCACTCATGATTGAATATTCTGGGAATCTGCGGCCAAATTAATCACGATCTTATGACTTTTCATTTTCCCTGGCGGAACGGCGCCTTGTCCTACTTGCCAGATTACTAATTTATCTCGTTGCTCAGTTGCTTCTAGCCACGCTGAATCAAGGCTGTCGATAGCAGGTTCTCGAATGATTCTTGAAGAGGATTTGTGTGAGAGATCGGGCTTGGCATAACTTTGCGGCCAGACTTCTCTTGTTTTCCTGCGCCAAGGTAGCAAACCCATCGCTAGTTCATAGAACCATAGAACATGTGCAGCCTCTCCCTTGCACTCGACATCCAGCGAACCAAATCCATTAATTAATTGTCCGATAGCGTCCTTTGCAAGAAATATGCGAGCGCCAATAGCAGACGTACGAAAACGTAAGGTGCATACCGCGTCAGCAGACACTCCAGAGTGAGAAGAAATACGACGTCCCCGCACAACAAAACTTCGTGACACGCCGTTCAGGGACTCTAGAACAAAAATCATATCGCGAGACAGTTGCGAGCGAACACGGGGACTCAACCGACTCCCTAGGCTCAAAGCTAATCCTACAACTAAAAGGATGATTCGAAAAAACATTGCCACATGACCTCGGATGAGAACTAATTTTTCCTATTCCAACACGCCAGGAGATGACTCGCCAGCTAAAATGATCATGTCGCGAAAATCTTCCTAATCAGAATCACAGCTAGGGAGTGGGTGTGCTGTCTGGGAGGTCTATATAACCAGGGGGTGGGTGCGAGAGCCTAATTTCATGGGACACTACAACGGGTTGGCTTCAATAAAATCGACTACCCTACCAGCAACGTCGACTCCCATATCTTCCTGGAGAAAATGACCTGCGCCTTCGAGCCGAACATGAGCTTGACCCTGAGCTCCTCAAAAATTGAGTTTAAATTTCTATTTTACTTGTTCAACGTCAGTCATCACTTTTAATAACTAAGAACCGTCACAACAGCAACGAGAAAAATTGCTGCCGGTGCGAGAAAGCGCATGATGAACAACCAGGTTTGATAGCCGAATGAATCGCCCATGCCTAGTTCTTCTCTGGTTGCTTCTTTCGACATGACCCAGCCAACGAAGATCGCGATAAAGAAAGCACTAAGTATCATTAAGTTATTAACAACAAAGAAATCGATAATGCGGAAGATGGTTGAGCCTTCGAACATGGGAATGAAATTCAATGGCGTGAAGTTTGACCAGATGTTGTGAGAAAACACCGAGCCTAATCCGATAAACCAGGCAACACCACCGGCCATCAGTGTCATCCGCTTGCGTGTAGCTCCAGGTCGCTCAACTAATCGGGAAACCAATGATTCCATCATTGAGATGGAAGTACTCAAAGCCGCAAATAAGACCAACAGTAAAAATAGCGTGCCGATAATTTGACCGCCGGGCATTTGCCCTAACGCAACAGGCAGAGTAACAAAGATTAATCCTGGTCCTGATGCCGGTTCCATGGCAAAGGCAAACACGATAGGAAAGATTGCCAGCCCTGCCAACATGTCCACGGAAACATTTGCGCCGACAATGACAAAAGCATTGCGCGGTATGGATGCTGCTTTATCCATGTAGCTGCCGTAGTTCATGACACCACCGCCGCCAACACTTAAAGAGAAAAACGCCTGGCCTAATGCCAATAAAACAACATCGTTATTAACTCGGCTGAAATCAGGCACGAACATAAAACGCAATGCAGCAGATAGGTCACCTGCAAGTGCTGCATACAAAACTAGAATCAGCAAGATGATAAACAATGCCGGCATCATGATGTTTATGGTTTTTTCTAAACCATTGAGTACACCGCGGGCCACTACCCACATGGTCAATGCCATGAACACGCCGTGCCAGACGGACATTCCTAACGGAGACACTTGTATGTCGTCGAAAAGTTGTACCGATTCTTCTGCGGTAATACCGACGAATCCACCTGACAAAGAATGAGGAAGGTAGGCCAACACCCAACCGGCAATCACACTAAAGAAGGTGAGGGCGAGAAAGGCGACTCCAATTGCTAGCCAACCGAGTAGCTTCCAATTCTCACTACGACCCTCCGCCACAGCCAACGCCCGCGTACTGCCAGCAGGGCTATGCCCACCGCGGCGTCCAATACAAATCATTGCGATGACACAGGGAATACCGAGAAAAACTATGAAAAGGAAATAGAGAAGAATAAAGGCCCCCCCACCATTTTCACCTGCCATAAAGGTGAAGCGCCAGATATTACCTAGGCCAACGGCGCTGCCCATTGCCGCAAAAATAAATCCCATGCGGGTAGCGAATTTAACGCCGGGTTCGGCCAAGCTAAAACTCCTTATTTATTCTTTTTATATGGGGTTGTGAATTACAAACCGAATACGCGCTTCGCGTTCAGGTTTCTAATTGCCTCACAATCGTTCTCAGACAAAGTTGCAGTGTTATTTTTTGCGCCTTCAATATCGAAAACCTGATGGGGCCAGTCCGTTCCAAACATTACCTGACTGCTTCCAACTATTGAAACCAGATATTCCAATGCACGAGGGTCGTAGGTGATGCTGTCGTAATAAATATGCTGTAGATAATCCGTTGGTTTTTTCTGCATTAAACGACGCTCAGGAATTTCCACTGCATCACCTTTTTCGAAGCGACCAACTAAATAAGGAAGCGCAGCGCCACCATGAGAGGCAATCATCTTTAGACTGGGGTACTTGTCAAAGAATCCATGAAACATCATGCGAGTAATGGCTAGGGTGGTATCAAACATAAATCCGACCGACCAACTCAAATCGAACTCACCCATGTCTAAAACTTTTGCACCAGGAGGGTCGGTAGGATGCAATAACACCGGCAAAGCTTTGTCGTCGATAGCCTGCCAGATTGGCGCGAAAAACTCATCATTGAGACTGCGCCCGTCAATGTTAGCCAGCACCATCACGCCAACAGCCCCATTTGCGCAAGACCGTTCCAACTCTTCTATCGCTTTATCGGGATATTGCCAGGGCAGGGAAGCAAACCAACGAATACGATCGGGGTATTTTGCTTGCGCTTCCGCCGTGGAATGATTAGCTTCCTGTGCCGCTCTGCAACTGACTTCTTCGGTACCCCAAAACACACTTGGTGCAGTGAGGGAAACGATGGAGATGTCTATGCCAGCTTCGTCCATGACCTTAATGCGCAAGTCATAGTCAAAATGGCCTGCTTGCGGAATGGAGACTGGAGTGTCGCCACGGAAAATTTCTTTTTGTCCATCTGGTCGTAGTCGCAGGTGATAGTCGCCACCCTGTTCTTGCAGAATCTCCAACCATCGGCGCGTATAGATATGTGTGTGTATGTCGATTAACATGCGAGCAATGTAACAAGGAAACGGCAATCAGACTACGAAAATAGGGAGTTTCCGGAAATCTAGCTCCAATATCTCATTTAGGCATTTAACACCCCCATCGAGGCGCTAATGAATAAACGTTCCATCCGCAGTTTCTGCATCGCCGCTTGTGCCACATTAATCCTTGGCTGCGGCAGCGATGAAGCGCGATTCGATCCTGCTGTTTTCAGCGCCGAATGGTGGAGTCCGATGGTAACGCAGATCGTAGAACGCCTCGAGCTGATGCCTGGTGAGAGGGTGTTCGCCGTTGGCAATCCCGAGCTACACGCGGAACTGCCAGAGCTCTTTGCCGCTGCCGTCGAAGCGGCAGGCGGAACTTACGTCGGCACACTTTCCGCAGCGGATGGCCCCTACGGCCCGGTCCGAGACGCAGCATTTACCGAACGAGCACGGAGTGCAACTCAAGCCGCAGTTAGTGGCGATCGAGCAGGGTATCGCGAATTATTGCGTGATGTGCCGGTGGGAATCATGTTGCCGGGTCCCACTCCCGCTGATCCGCCTTACGCCGCCATGCAGGATCTGCTTTGGGAACAGCTGGGCCAGCACCGAACCGTACATTTCCACTGGGCTGGTGCTTATACGGTGGAGGATCTTTCCTACCCCATTGGCTCAACCGCCGGCGCAGTTCCAACCAATGGTGATCGAGAGGCTTCCCTGTATCGGCGCGCCATCCTCGAGGAAAGTTTTTCCGATCTGCGTTCCCGTCACGATGCGTTCGAGAGTGCGGCGCGCGCCGGCGAGATTCACGTCACAACGCCTGCCGGCACAGACATTCGATTTCGAATCGGAGAGCGGCCTATCAATCGGCAAGATGGCGATGTGTCGGGTGCACGTGCGGCTGCAGGTGCCATTCTCATCGATCGTGAAATCGAGTTCCCGGCGGGCGGGGTCCGAGTGGCGCCGATCGAAGCATCCGTGCACGGGATCGTAGTCTTTCCACGTTCGACTTGGAACGGTGAGGGGGTGGATGACTTACGATTTGTGTTCGAGGCGGGAACGATCGTTTCCCTGACGGCCGCTGCCAATCTAGAATCAGTCGAGGTCGAACTTGCTGCAGATGGTGCTAGGGCATTCCGAGAATTTGGCCTGGGCTTCAATCCCTTGCTCGCGGTCCCAGCCGAGAATCCCTGGCTTCCCTACTTCGGCTACGGAGCTGGCGTCGTGCGACTGTCGCTCGGTGATAACTCCGAGATCGGCGGCAGCGTCGAAGGCGCCTACGTTCGCTGGAACTTTTTCCTGGATGCCTCGGTGTCAATCAATAATGAGACCTGGGTGGAGGATGGACGACTCGTTCGTTTCTAACGCTGTTCGCTCTGGCTATTCTGAGGTGAACTCGAGGATAAGGGCCAAGACCGATGGCTCTCTTTACCGAGCCAACCCCACCCCAGGGATACCACCCCCTTTGTCCAAATAGGTTCCATCTGTTCGCATTACATATTATTCTGTTTAAATTAGTTATGTCTAAACATTAGAGGTTAAAGAAATGACAGAAGCGATAGGCACGTTTGAATTAGAGCATATTTGCAATACCTATACCGCCGATGAAAAAAATGAAATCACGAATCACACGAACTGGCGTGGCACTGCTGAAGGTTATGGCACTGTCTTTGGTACTTTGACTTTCAGTCCAACCGCTCTTGGGGAGATGGATGAGAAGTTGGAGGGAGGTGAAGTTAGTTGGACAGGTCAAGGGTTTTTAGAGGATGGATCTTCCGCGGCGGCAACAGGAGTTGGCACATGGAAAAAAGATCCCGCAGGTCATGTTTGGCATATGGACTATGTGCTTGAGCTCAATGATGGATCTAAAATTCGTAGTGTAGGTCAAATTGAATTAGCGACACTCAAGTTTACTGGTACTAACTATTCTGTGTAACCAAATTCATTTTTGTGGCATGTAGATGCTGCTGGATCGGTTCGATGCCATAGCGAAGCTCTGTCTCTCATCGACTTAATCCAGCCGCTTGCTGAAGCGGGCAATCGCCAGCGTGATTGCTACCAGCATAAATACGCCCAGTGCCAATAGGTCTTCCCACATACTATCTATATCCGCGCCGCGCAATACGATTCCACGAATCAACCTGTTGAAGTGAGTCAAGGGAAGTACCTCGGCAATGGTTTGCGCAAACACCGGCATGCCATCGAAGGGAAACATAAATCCCGACAGTAATATTGAGGGTAGCAAAACGAAAAACGCCGCCTGCATCGCCTGAAACTGAGTTTGTGCCAGGGTTGAAATAAGCAGGCCCAGGGATAGGTTAGCAGCGATAAATACCAGCGAGACGGTCAGTACATCCAACTCACTCCCGCGTATGAAAACCTTGAAAAGATAATAGCCCGCAGTGAAGATAATCACTAATTGCAGAAGACCGATGATAATGTAGGGAACAATTTTCCCCAGCATAAGCTCCGGCGTTTTGATCGGCGTATTGATGAGCAACTCCAAATTACCCCGCTCTTTCTCACGAACAATGGCCACTGCGGTGAACAAAACCATGGTCATGGTCAAGATCACACCAACCAGCCCCGGGACGATATTCACTGCGGTACGCCGCTCCGGATTATAGAAGTTTCGCACCTCCATTAAGTTTACCGAGGGAGGCGGCAATGCCTGTGTATCGAATCGCACTGGCAGTGCGGAGAGCTGTTGGGCCACGCCGAGAATTATTGGATCGGTGCCATCGACCAATAGCTGCACCGCCTGTCGATCGCGCTCGATGACACGCCGATCGAAGTCATCCGGAACTGCGATGCCGATAGAAATTAAGCCTGCATCCAATAATTGCTCCAGTTCCTGCACACTGGCGACTCGCTGCTTGATGTTTATTACCTGGGATGCACCCAGGTCTGCGACAAACTGTCTTGATAGATGAGTGTCGGCTTCATCGACATAGGCGGCGGATAAATTACGCACATCGGTGTTGATGGCATAGCCAAACATCATCAATTGAATAAGCGGTATGCCGACGATCATGCCAAAGGTGAGTCGATCCCTGCTTAGCTGCAGAAATTCCTTTTTCATGATTGCGAATATCCTGATCAGGGAATTCATGCCGCTATTCCCTCCGGCCGGGATTCTGTTACGGCGACGAACACATCTTCCAAATCTGGAAACACTTTTTCGACTTTTGCGTGTACTCCGGCATGGGCCAAAGTGGAAGTCACCAGCTGCAAGCCACCCTCTACGTCCTTGGGGATCAGAACCCTTAAGCTGACGCCAAGTTGAGTGATGCTGCTAATTGCCTGCTGCTGTGCGAGGCTGATCCGCGCCTTGTTGGGATCCTCTGCTACCACCTCAAACACATTCAGAGAAATACTCTCTCCCAGCTGCTTCGGACTGCCATCCGCGACTTTTACCCCCTGATCCAGTATCGCGAGGCTGTGGCATCTTGCGGCCTCGTCCATGTAATGGGTCGACACCAGGATTGTGGTTCCCTGCGCTGCCAGATCGAATAGGATTTCCCAAAAGTCACGACGGTTTTTCGGATCCACTGCGCTGGTTGGCTCATCGAGAAACAAAATCTGCGGATCATGCAAGATTGCTGCCGCCAGCGCCAGGCGCTGCTTCTGACCACCGCTAAGGGTGCCGGTTCGTTGTTTGAGTTGTTTGCTCAGATTAAATTCTTCTATCAACTGTGCGACACGCGTCTTTCGACGCTTGCGTGAGAGCGCGTAGACTTCACTGATGAAACGCAAATTTTCTGCAACAGTCAGGTCTTCGAACAGTGAAAATCGCTGGGTCATGTAGCCGATTTTTTGTTTCAATACCTCCGATTGCTTCCTGGTGTCCAGACCCATTACGGTGGCACTACCTGCACTGGGAGTTAGCAATCCACATAACATTCGTATTGTGGTTGATTTGCCAGATCCATTAGGCCCCAAAAACCCGTAAATAGTGCCTGCTGGTATCTGCAGATCTACATTGTTAACCGCCACTAGCGATCCAAAGCGTCTGCTCAGGCCAGTTGCCGAAATTACGATGTCATTCGCTGCTTTCATATTATTCAAAATTTGCCTGCACCGGCAAACCATCTGGCAACCTGTCCGGCAAGGCTGGCAGAGCGATTTCGGCAACATAAGATAGTCTTCCTCGATCTCTTTCGGTCAAGGCGAAGTAAGGTGTGAAGCTGGCCTCGGATGCTATACGACGAACAGTGCCGGTAAGAGGCCGATCCAGACCGTCGACAATTATCGGTAGCTGCGAACCGGGCCTGAGCTGAATCCGCACGGCTTCGGGGATATACAGCCGTGCATAGGGCTGTTCGCCGCTCAATAGCACCCCAACCACATCCCCCTGTCCAGGCCGCTCACCCACTTCGAAGGGCAGTGAGTCTACGATTGAGTCTTGCGGAACTACAATGGAAAGTCGTTGCCGGTCCAGTACCAGGCTCTTCAGTTGAGCCTGCGCCTGGGACAGCAGCGCGTTGGTTTGTTGCAGCTGTTCAGGCCGTGTGCCGGCGTGTAGCTCCGCCAGTTGTGCGGTTACATACTCGATTCTGACACGAGCAGCTTCCAGTAAATTTCCTGCCTCATCTATGCTTTCTACCGAGATCAGATTACGTTCGCGCAGCCCGTCCAGGCGTTGTAGTTCTTTCTGTCTGTAGCTTCTCTCTACTTCTGCGGCATGCAAATTGGCCTGTGCCGCATCGATAGTCTCCGATCTGGGTCCGCTTCGCTGCTCTGCAAGTACTGCTTCAATACGTTCGATATTTGCCTGTGCTTCCTGTATTCGTATATCCACGCGACTGGTATCCTGCTGCAGCAGTATCGTACCAGCGCTCAGGTCATCACCCTCAGTTACGGCGATATTCACAATCGGTTCGGAAAATTCAACGACCAACTCAATGCGATCAGATTCCAGCTGACCTACCGCCTGTAAGGGCTGCTCTTCGCAGCCCGCCAAAATCGCCAGCAGGAATAGACTGCTGTATCTCAAATATTTCATGATTGCTCTCCTGCACCAGTGGCATCTTCACCATCGCTCACCACACCCGAAAGGAACAACTTAATATTGTGCTCCGACAGAGCCGCTGTCATATTGGAATCGAGATTCACCTTAAGAACTTGTTCGGCCATCGGCCTGGCTAAGAAGGGGAAGATTGTCATTCCCATGAGGGATAGAAGCGTGAGACCAGGATTCAGATCCTGACGGTAGTGGCCGCTGGAAATCCCCTGTTGAATTGATTGTATGAGCCGCGGCGCGAAGGATGAGCTGAACTTCCTGATCATGGCGTCCTGGTTATCGCCCTCGCTAAATAATACTTCCCGAACCATGAAATTTGGCCACCAGGGATTTTCTCCGAGAAACTGGCAATAGCTGCGACTGAAATCCTCTACTGTTATGGCCGAAGACTCACTCATTGCTGGCAGACTCTTCTCCAATGAGTCGAACATACCGTCCACCATCGCCATGTATAGGCCCTGCTTGCTGCCAAAATAGTAATTCACCATCGCACCATTCACGCCCGCCGATGCAGCGATCTCTCGCAGGGATACGGCCTTGAATTCACGTGAAGTGAAATTCTCCCGAGCCGCCTGTAGCAATGCTTCGCGTACCTTCTCATTATCTGAGCCTGCTGGCCTGCCAAGATTGCCAGTTCTGGTCTTTACTTGCTTCATGGATCGTCCCGACTGATTTAAGCTACACTGTAATTTATTAATTAAACAGTTAATTAATTAAAAAGTAAAGCAATTGCTACTATCACTCCGCCTTAGCCCTAGCACCTGCCTTCGAATTTTCACAGACGGCTTACCAGGATCAGCAAGCGGTATTAGCGAGTTTGATATTGGTCTAACGGTAGTTTCACTCGATGAGGGGACTGTTCAAATAACTACGTTCCGGGAATTCAATGTCATCGGCGCTCTTAATCAAAATGTTGAACTGCCCGACTGTAGCGGTAAGTTTGAAACAACGACCGCAGTTTTTACAGACACGATAGAAACAAAATCGTATATAAACATTTTAGGGAATTTGTTGCCTGTCATAAAAACATTCA
>Ga0209089_10003591_pt1 | contig 13164 bp, 10 predicted proteins | sample ArcticOcean_MG_C_FD_187431 | JGI IMG/M metagenome (GOLD analysis project Ga0209089, IMG submission 187431) | Marine microbial communities from western Arctic Ocean - ArcticOcean_MG_CB2_150 (SPAdes) (version 2) | ecosystem: Environmental > Aquatic > Marine > Oceanic | place: Arctic Ocean: Canada...
CGTTCGTCTCTTCAGGAGGATGATAGGGGTTTGCCGTTTAATCGTTTGCACGATTATATAGGTGGCATTAGCATATGCCAAGGTCACTTCAAGGCTGGCAACAGTTTCACAGGAGACTTATTCATGAGTTCAGATTTTCCGATATTGTTTAGCCCTATCCAGGTTGGCAATATTACAGTACCTAATCGCATAGTCTGCACAGGCCACGCCACGGTATTCGATCAGGGCGGCAATTTCACTGAGCGACATCTGCACTTCTATAGGGAGCGGGCTAAAGGCGGGTCCGGCATGATTATTTCGGAGGCCGCCAGCGTACACCCCACAGGCGTTGCCCCGCTGCACTTGTTTACAGACGACGTGATTCCCATGCTAGGGCAGATAGCGGAGGCCACGCATGAGTATGGCGTGCCTTTCCTGGTGCAGGCCACTCACGCCGGGAGGCGCTCTCCTAGCCCAGGCGGAGTTCTGGAGCAGATCTCTGTGGGGCCGTCGGCCATTCCTGCGCCATCTCTGCACTTCGGCCAGATGATGCCTCATGAGATGTCTACCGAAGAGGTTGAGGAGCTTGTAACCGCCTTTGGCGACGCCGCGCGGCGTGTGAGGGAGGCAGGAGCAGATGGAGTTGAGCTATCCATAGCCTTCGGAAACATCATCCCGCAGTTCCTGGCGGAGGCCAGCAACCAGAGGTCGGACAAGTACGGTGGCTCGTTTGAAAGGAGGCTGACCTTTGCCTACGAGATCATAGAAGTGTCCCGGCAGCAGCTAGGCAAGGACCTGATTCTGGGCATACGTGTTACTGAAGACTACCTCGATTACGGCCTGAATATGGCAGACCTGAAGCGCATAGTGCCCTTGCTAGAGGCTACGGGCAGCCTCGACTATGTCAGCGTGTCTGCAGGGACGAACTACGACCTGGACAGCGCAGCCAGCATCATTCCCTCCCACTACTTCAAGCCAGGAGAGTTTGCGGGGCTGGCGGCGGAGATCAAGGCGACGGTTAAGTTGCCCGTGATAGGCGCAGGACGCATGAACAGCCCCCAGCTATCCGAAAGCATGTTGGTGGATGGACAAATGGACATGGTTGGCATGGCCAGAGAGCTCATCGCCGATCCGCACTTCCCCAGGAAGGCCAGAGAGGGTTTGCTCAGCGACATCCGACTGTGTATTGCATGCAACCAGAGCTGCAAGGGCCACCAAGCCGTGGGTCAGCCAATTACCTGCATCTACAACCCTGTGTCTGGACGGGAAGGGAAGTGGGCCGAATTCACACCGGCAACTGTCCAGAAGAGCGTCTTCATCGTCGGAGGTGGTCCCGCAGGCATGGAAGCGGCCAGAGTCGCTGCTGAGAGGGGACATCAGGTAACCCTGGTGGAGAGATCTGATCGGTTAGGAGGCCAGGTCAACGTCGCCGCATCCGTACCCGGACGCTCGGAATTCGGAGAGATCGTTCGATTCTTCGAGGGCCAGCTTGGGAGACTGAAAGTCGAGGTGCTGCTCAACACGGAGGCTTCAGCGGAAATGGTTACCTCTCGTGGCGCCAATGCGGTGGTTATCGCCACAGGCTCGACACCCCATGTGCCGCAGATGCCTGGTTCGGAAGGCGGTAACGTACTCTCGGCACGGCAGGTGCTGGAGACAGGCGTGGCCGTAGGGAACCGTGTTGTTGTCATCGACACCCAGGGCATGAGGCTGGGATGCGATGTGGCCAACTACCTCTCCAAGCAGGGCAAGGATGTTGAAATCGTAACGGGTATGCCCTACGTGGGAGAACATATACAAGCTGGCGTGTGGAGGCATCTGTATGAGGAGCTATTGCGACAGGGCGTGAAAATGACGCCACTTACGGGGGTATCGTCGATAGGGGAAAGCACAGTAAATACCTTTAATTCGGTCTTCACCGACGCGACACGGGTCATCGAGGGAGTGGACAATGTTGTGTTTGCTTCTGGGGGAGCCGCCAACGATGGGCTGTATCGGTCACTGCGAAACTCGGTCAGTGAGCTTCATGCTATCGGGGACTGCCTGCAGCCTCGCACAGTGGAGGCTGCAGTATATGAAGGACATAGTGTAGGCCGGCTGTTATAAGACCAGGTATAGGCCCTAGCTAGCGGCGGCGGCTGAACTAGTCGCTTCTGCGCCTGTGAACAGGTGGCAGTTAACGATATGTCCAGGCGTTACCTCTTGCATGACGGGAATGTCAGTATTGCAAGGCTCGAAGGCCACGGGACACCTGGGATGGAAGGTGCAGCCATCAGGCGGGTTAAGAGGCGAAGGTACCTCACCGGTTAGCACAATCTCCTCGCGCTGGAGGTTAGGATGCGCCGGCAACGATGCTGAAATCAGCGCCTTTGTATATGGATGCAAAGGGTTGCCAAAGAGGTCCTGAGGATTAGCCTCTTCGATAATCTTGCCAAGGTACATGACGCCGACTCGGTGGCTCATGTAGCGTACAGTTGCCAGGTTGTGAGCGATTAGCAGATAGCTGAGGTTATAGGTCTGCTGCAGCTCTTTAAGCAGGTTAAGGATCTGGGCGCGAATGGATACGTCCAGCGCCGACACCGGCTCGTCCAGGACCATCAGCTTGGGCCGCGTTGATAGCGCCCGCGCAATTGCGATGCGTTGCCGTTGGCCTCCGCTGAACTCATGGGGATAGCGATCTGCATGGAAGGCGTGTAAGCCCACTACTTCGAGTAGCTCGCCAACCTGCTTTTTCACCTCCTCTTTGGTGAGGTTCTGGTGAGTAATAAGCGGCTCGGAGACGATGGCGTCCACACGCATTCTTGGATTCAGCGAGCTCCAGGGATCCTGGAACACCGCCTGCACAGAGGAATGGAAATCCTTGCGCTGCTCGCTAGTGAACTTGTTCATGGCCGTGCCCTGATAGTAGATCTCTCCCTCGGTGGGTGGCTCAACCATCAGGATCTGGCGTGAAGTTGTCGTCTTTCCGCAACCAGACTCGCCAACTAGACTGTAGGTCTGGCCTTCAGGAATTGAAAAGGAGACACCGTCTACAGCCTTCACGACTCCTACTGTCTTTTGGAAGACAATGCCCTTGAGGACTGGATAATGTTTCTTTAGCCCATCCAGCCGAATTAGGGCCTCTGGATCGGCATGACCATTAGTTTGCACCATCGAGCCTCCAGCAACTAGCGACGTGATCTTCACCAACGGAAGATTCGCCGGGATATACATTGCACTTGTCGAAGGCATACGGACATCGCGGAGCGAAGGAACAGCCTTCTGGCAGATCATCTAGGGTAGGTGGTTGACCTTCAATTGAAGGCAGGAAATCTACATCCTCGTTAAGGTCAGGAACTGATTTCAACAGTGCCTCAGTGTAAGGATGTTGTGGGTTATCGAAAAGCTCTAGGACACTGGCCTGCTCCACAATTTTACCAGCGTACATGACGGCGACGCGGTCACACATGCGAGCGACCACACCAAAGTCGTGTGTTATGAACAGGATAGCAGCACCCGTTTCAGCCTGAATTTCTTTGAGAAGCTGAAGGTACTGCAGTTGGATTGTTGCATCTAGCGATGTCGTCGGCTCGTCTGCAATTAGAACGTTGGGGGAGCGCGCCATGGCGATAGCTCCTACCACGCGTTGTCGCATTCCACCGCTCATCTGATGTGGAAAGACAGACAGGCGGGACTCAGGGGCCGGAATCCTGACGTTGGCCAGAAGCTGAGTAGCCTTCTGAATCAACGTAGGCTTAGAGTCCTTGTTGTCCATTTTTAAGGATTCTATCAGTTGGTTTCCTATGGTGAAAACGGGATTAAGGGAGGTTAGGGGGTCCTGCATAACCATGCAGATGCCCTTACCTCGTATCTCCCGCATCTCGGACTCATCCTTTTGAAGGAGGTCTTCGCCAAGATACATGATCTTGCCGCCAACAATTTTGCCAGCGGGTTGCGGTACTAGGCCGAGTATGGACCATGCGGTCATGCTCTTGCCGGAACCGGATTCACCAACGATGCCTAAAGTTTCACCTCTGCCGACTTCGAAACTTATGCCATCAACTGCCTTCACTACGCCAGAGCGCGTGAAGAAATGTGTTCTCAGGTCTTCTACTTTTAGGACTGGGTCTTCCTGCAATTAAGGAGTTCCTTCCCGATATATCAATCTTGAGTGAGGCAGGTTAGCGGGAGCGGCGTAGTTTTGGATCAAGGAAGTCTCGCAGCCAATCGCCCAACAGGTTGAATGCCATTACAACAACAGTGATGATTATTCCAGGGAAAAGCGACAGCCACCAGCCGTTGCCGTTAATGTAATTCCTGCCTTCGGCCACCATGACGCCCCAAGCGGGTTCACCAGGTTTGAGTCCTAGTCCCAGGAAACTCAGCGAAGCGACTAACAAGATCACTTGCCCAACCGTGATGCTGGTGATGACCATCAGCGTGTTCACAACGTTTGGGAACAGGTGCCGCCAGATTATCATCGCAGGCGACACGCCTGATATGCGTGCCAAAGTGACGAAATCGCGGTCTCTGTTGGACAGCACTTCACCCCTAATCATACGCGCGAATCGAGCCCAAGTCGTGGCAGTCACCGCTATGAGAACAGGAACCAATCCTGTGCCAACGAGGCTCACAATGAGCAGGGCCACCAATATAGATGGAAATCCCATCACCGCGTCCGTTATGCGCATTAATAACGAATCAACCCACTTTCCGGCGTAACCAGCCACCAGCCCTACGGTGGTTCCAACTAGGATAGCCACTACCATGGAAGGGAGTGTCACCTTCATTATGGTGCGAGCACCAAATATGAGTCTGCTGAGGACATCCTTACCCAGACCGTCCGTACCTAGCAAGTTCTCGGTAGTCTGAAAAGGAGGGTTTAGTCGCTGCAGAATATCGTTCTTCTTGGGATCGGCTGGCGCCACCAAAGGCGCGAAAATGGCAAGAAATACTATGATTGAAAGGATAGCTATTGGGAACCAGGGCAGCCTAAGATCCTGAATCTTCTTCCAGATGGACGAAGTGCCACTGGGTTGGGCCAGAACTGTATCTGCGGTAGCCACAGCAGTAACCTCCGTTTGTTAATTCAGCCGTACGCGAGGGTCCGCATACCCGTAAAGGATATCGACCATCATTGCCGTTAGGATGTAAGCAATGCCTGACACCATTATCGCGCCTTCAACTTGCGGGAAGTTGTTGGACAAGATGCCTTCCAGAAGCATGAGCCCTACACCAGGCCACGCGAAAACCACTTCAACAATTACCGAGCCGTTAAGAAGGCCCGCCAGTGCTATACCACCGAATGTCAAAATGGGAATCAGAGCGTTGCGAGTAGCGTGCTTCCAGATTACCAAGCGCCCACTCAATCCCTTAACCTGTGCGAACTTAACGTAGTCAGTGTCCAGCACTTCGAGCATTGCGGAACGACCAAGCCGCATAAACGCTGCAATGATGGCCAGCGCCAAGACGAAGGACGGTAATATCAGGTGCATAATCATGTCGGGAATCTGCTCGATGGCCGGGAACCAGCCTTCCATGTCCCCTCGTCCGTAAACGGGGAGCACACCCAATCGTCCGCCGAGGAGGATAATGAGCATAATGGCTATCCAAAATTGCGGAGCGGACATACCAAATATGGCAAATATCTTAGTAATCTTGTCAAATATAGAGTCGCGTTTTACCGCCGAGAGAATGCCCAAAGGTACACCGATTACTACGGCCATGGTCATTCCGGATATGGCGAGATGAACCGTTGCGGGGAGCCTCTCCAGTAAAATGTCTCTAACTGGCCTACGTGTGGTGAAAGAGTCTCCAAAATCAAGAAAAATAGCCTTCTTGGCAAAATTCCAATACTGAACAAGGAAGGGCTTATCCAGTCCCATGGCTGCCCGCTGTTCTTGGTACACAGTTTCGGATGCGGCCTCAGATATGGGCAGTAAAAAGCGAGCTGGATCACCGGTAAGCTGAACGCTTCCGAACACAACGAAACTGAGCGCAATTAGCGTTATTAAACCCTCGCCGAGTCTTTTAAGAATAAATCCCTGCATAGCTCACCAAATCTATATATAAGAATGGGGGAGAGGAGTTTACCCCTCTCCCCCGGTTATCTACGTTCGCTGCAGTTGGTTATTTACCGACGGACCGCATGAAAGCGGTTTTATTCTGCTGGCTCAAGTGTCCAAACTGCGGTTATGTACGAAACCAATTCCCACGGCTCGTAGGTTGAGGCATCGGCGTTCGGGCCAACACCCCAAGGTAGATTGGTGTAGAAGCCACTCCAGAAGTTGGCCTCGTCTTTCACTACCTTATAAGCCTCGAGGAAGCTGGCATCTCTTGTATCCAGGTTAATGTCTGCCAGTGCCTTGCGTACGATCGGTGTTGTTACGCTAGCCCAAGGCTCCAAATCGGGGTCCTTAATGGCCCTCCAAGCAATGTCCTTGTTATTGTAGCCACCGGACAGCGAGCTGGTGCCGTCATAGCGAGCTTCGTTCGTGCGAACTAGCATGTGTGTAGCAAGCTCACGGTTGTTCCACTGCTGTCGAACAGCAGATGCGTCACCTACTACAACTTCAACGTCCATTCCCAGGTCGTTATTGTAGGCGTCCGCAAAGAGCTGCGAGAGCTCAGGTAGCAATGGCGTGTCGCCAGCTTCCCAGGTGTAAATCTTGAAGGAAACCTGTTCGCCGTTAGCCATCTTGCCATCTACGATTCCTGCATCAGCTAGTAAAGCTTTGGCCTTCTCCAGGTCGTATCCAGGGGGATCAAGCTCTGGGCCATAACCAAGGGAGTTGGGGGTTACGTGGTTCCAACCCTTCATGGTGGCACCTTGACCGTATAGCTCCGCTACAATGGTAGGCCTGTCAACTGCGAGTTCCATTGCCTGACGGGTGCGCTTGTCCCAGCACCACATGTCGGGCTCCCAGCAGTCGACCATAACTACCCAGTTATATGCGGACTCGTTCTGCCAGACGACCTTGCCACCAGCGGCGTCTATGCCGTCCAACATAAGGATGTTCGCTTCAATCAGGTCGCCGCTGCCGCTTTGAAGGGCCGCGATGCGCGTAGCGTCCTCAGGAACCACTTCCATATTAAGGAATTCGAATTTCATTCGGCGGTCATCTGGGAAACCATTTCCCGGGTGCCAGCCATAATCAACGAACCGTTCAAATTCAAACTTCTGCTCTGGAAGCCAGTCTTTCAGTACCATGGAACCAGTACCGGCAGGGGCTTTCTCAAAGCTTTCGTATCCCAGGTCACCAGCCTCTATTTGAGATTCAGTGTATGTCTTAGACTGCAGCATTCCCTGAGGTCCCTGGGCATGCTCTGAGATAAAGGCAGGAACATCTGGCCTAGGGTTGGTGGAGGCAAAAACGGTGAATTGGTCAGGTCCCGGACCCATTTCTACCTTCTCGAACTGCGCAGCGTCGGCTATGTCGCGCGGCTCATAGTATCTCGTCTCTCCGAGCCTTCGAGCTTCATTGCCTAGCATCTTGTCGACCGTCCATTTGGCGTCTTCGACACCAAGGGAGTTGCCTGCATGGTCGGTAAAAATGCCCTCATTGGCAGTGAATACCCATTGCATGCCGTCGGCGCTCATTTCCCATGACTTCGTCGCGGCAGGAACCAGTGTGCTTCCGCCGGAACCACCGACGATACCAATGTTCATTATGCGATGGTACTTCGCATCCTCGCCGTCAGCGAGCCATGTGTCGAATTTTCCGTTACCAAGGTTTGCGATCAGCACATTCATTGTTTTTCCTGCGCCGATTTGACCAGCTGGGGCTGCTGGTGCGGGGGCGGAGGGCACTGCCGATGCGGATGGCGCCCCCGGTGCAGATGGTACTGCCGGTGCCGCTGGGGCTTCCGGTTCAGAGCTGCTGCACGCAGCTGCAATTATTGCGAGAGTGACCATGCTGACTATTAAAGTCATTAGGCCCCCTCGTCTGCGATTTCTCCAGAACCTCATGTACAATCCTCCTGCTATTTTTGTTAGCCTCACTAATACGCTTATTACGAGGCATTTTGTTGAGGTCACACTTGATAAATAGAGTAATTCAAGGTGTTGCCGCGATGCTAATTGTCCAGAATCGCCAGCAGCTTCTTACTTTGCGATACTTCGAAGCTGATTAACCGTCTTAACCCATTCTTCCCATTTGGTAAGAATTACGAATCTTTATCGGGTTTATTAGCGACCTATCAATGAAAACAGGACGGATGACATTTGAATTACGCTGGCGGAGACGATAGCAGGTTATCGCGTCTTTTGTCAACTAAGGCGGTGTTAAGCCGTTTATTCCTAGGCGGGCCTGTAAACGACTGGTATCAGGTCTTAATCTGGCTAAATTGCTGTAGTTTAATCTATGACAAACTTGTATTGTGGCAACGGCTTGTCATGGGGGTTCAGAGTATAGTGAACAACGTGAATAATCTATATTAGAGAGGAAATGGACAAGAATGATTGGTATTCTAGGGGCATCTCAGTACGAAAGCGTTCTGGAAACCCAAGGTGAAAGAACTGTTGTAACAACTCGATTCGGTGATGTGCCACTGCTGAGAGGCACCATAGCGGGCCAGGAAGTCGCATACATTCGGCGTTTTGGGTGGGAGAACAATCTGGCTTCAGACGTTGTAAATCACACTGCTAATGCGCTGGCGTTTCGAAGTCTGGGTGTACGCCGCGTTATCACCATGAATGGCTTTGGTGGTGTGGGGCGAGATATACAGACCAACGACCTGGTGATTTACAGCGACTACATTCGTATGGTTGAGCGGACCCCTACGACAATATTCGTTGGCGAGCCTCGTTGGCCCAGGGCCCACATGAAGACGCCATTCTGTCCCGAGATGCGCAGTGCTCTGGCCGCTGCGTCCAGGCAGAACAGCGATAGGCGCGTGATTGAGGAGGCCGTGAATATCTGCGTGCAAGGGCCGCATGACGAGACCCCTGCCGAAATTGAGGCCTACCGTAGACTTGGAGCGGACATCATCTGCACCACTGTCTACCCGGAGGTCGTCTACTACAGAGAGCTTGAGATGTGTTTTGCCGGCATATGCTGGGTTTGCGATCTTGCTGGTGAAGAAGGCGAGCGCGACTGGGCAATGATTTCCCCTGAAGAGCTTGCCCCTATAATGCGTGCCGCCGTTGCAGATGTTCCAGATGCTGCGTCTTGCTCTTGCCAGTCCACCTGGGTTGGTAACGAAGACAAGCTCCCGGCCTGGTATCGCGAAATCCGTTAGTTGTTGGAACGAATCCTGGAACCGCCTCAGGGCTACGACCGAACTAAGGTCTAATAGTGCGTTGACCTGAGGCGGTTTCTTTAACAGACGGGTGAACAGGCCTCTTGGCCAGCATGAAGGCCACGGAGCCGAGGACGTATATAGGCATGAAGGTTAGCAACATTATGTCGTAGCTATTCGTTGTATCGCGAATCCATCCGCTGAAGATTGGCGATATCATCATGCCGGTATTGTGGAATAGGCTCATGAAGCCCATTAAGCTGGCGAATCTGCTCCGACCGAAGTAGTTGCCGACCATCAGCCAGTTGACGGATGTGATCCCTTCGATCAGCGAGAAGCCAATGACGAATAGAATTACAGAAGTCAATCCATCAAATAGATACAGCGACAGCAGACCCAATGCCCCACCGTTCATACCGACGAAGAGCAGCTTGCGCGGCGACATGTAATCGCCAGCAACACCCATACCGAACCGGAGCGGGATGGATATGAAGAACATGGCCGACACTATTAAAGCGGCCTGCTGCGCCTCATAGCCCTTGTCTTCCAGGATCGGGAATATGTGAATAACCACGGCGTTGGTTGCTGATACGCGTATTGTCAGACCTACCAGGAGAAGCCAGAACGCCGAGGTCTTGATGGCCTGTCTTACCGTGAAGTCGGGGCCATAGGTGCCAGCGTCTGATTTGGGCTTTGCGACCTCTGAACTTTCTTGGCTTGCCTCTGCTGGGCTTTCTGCCTCTATTGGGTCTCCGTCTGGCCCTTGCCCGATGTCCTCAGGCCGACTACGGATTACCTTGGCAATGGGGATGGTTATGCAAACGATGAAAATGCCCGCGTACATCAGCGTGTCCCGCCAGCCAATGGTCGCGATGCCCAAGCCCAAGAGGGGCACTACAACGGCCCCGCCGCCGGCGAAACTGGTCATCAAGGTAGACAGAGCGACGCCTTTTCTTCGGACGAACCACTGGTTGACCACGGCCATTAAGGTCTGGCCCAGGCCGGCGGTTTTGCCCACAGACACCACGCCAACAAAAAGGACAATGAACTGCCAATAGACTGTGGCACGAGACACCAGGATCAGGCCTATGCCCGCCGTGATGCCACCTATAAGGATCATTCTTCTGGCACCGTAGCGGTCTACCAGCCAGCCTACAAGAGGTCCGCCGAGGCCGCCTTCCGCTCGGGACAAACTGAAGACCAGGGACATTGCGGTGTAGCTTACGCCGAGGTCTGTGCGGATAGACTGGAAGAAGATAGAGAAGCCGTTGGAGACGGTGCCGTTGCCAAACATGCCCTGAATGGATGCGGCGGCGACAACGTACCAACCGTAGAACGGGCGCTTTTTTGATTCCTTTTGAATTAGCTAATCCACGCTTTCTGCAGAGGTAACCGAGTAGGTTAATCACTATAGCAGAAGCAATGTGAGTTGGCTTAATTGCAATCCTTTTAAGGTGTGAGAAATTACCTGTGAGCACCGATGTGAGGTATCTCAGGCAGTATAAGAAAATCGCGGGAAGCTGATGGCATACCGTCGCATAGAGTTAACAGAGAGGGTGCTTCTGCAATTACTGCGCTAAAGTTACGGTTCTTAAAAGAGCTTGACCGAAGTGAATACGCGATGATTTCGGCCAGGCTCTTTCTTTCTGAAACTCTCAATTAGCGGGTCTAGTTTACAGCGAAGCGCTCCAGGGCCTCGTCGTCGAACTCTATTCCGAAGCCAGGTGTCTGAGGCAGGACCAACATGCCATCCTCGACTTTGGGCTCTTCCTTAAACAGGGGATATGCCCAGGGCATCAACTCTGTGTAGGTGCCATTGGGAATGGCGGCCATACCGTGCATAAGGAACTCCGGTGCCAGGTGGCTCACCACCGGCAAGTTAAAGGCCTCTGCCATGTGCGCGACCTTCATCCACTGGGTAATTCCACCGGCGCGCAGCAGGTCGACCATGACGATATCGATGGACCTATGCTCCAGCATGTATCGGAACGGCATAATGCCGTAGTGGTACTCGCCAGCAGCGATAGGCGTGTCCAGCGCGTCGGCGATTCGCGAAAGGCCCTCGAAGTCGCTGTAGTGCGTTGGGTCCTCCAGCCAGTAAAGGTCGTAAGCGGCCAGCTCCCGACCGATGGAAATGGCCGTGTTGACGTCCCAGCCCTGGTTGATGTCCAGCATCACGTCGATATCTGGGCCGACCGTCTCCCGCATGACCTGCATCCGGGCGATCTCTTTGGCCGCTGTGTCCTCAGCGCCCATTCGGAATTTCATGGCCTTGTATCCCTGAGCAACCAGTTCTGCCGCACTCTCCGCAAGCTCCTCTAAGGAGTATGGCCTCCATAGCTTGCCGCTGTAGTAAGTCGGCACACGATCTCTGAATCCGCCTAGCAACCGGTATACAGGCTCGCCCAGAGCCTTGCCCTTCAGGTCCCAGATGGCGACGTCGATGGCGGAAACGGTCCGTGTAGCTAGGCCAGCCGGCGAACCGCTGCCAGCCAAGGTAGTTAGCCTGTGGTTAATGGCCTCAACGTTGATTGGGTCTTCTCCGATTACCTGCTCGCATAAGGCGTCCAGCGATGCTTTAAGGGCGGGCACCATCACGGCGCTGGTGAAGCCTGCATAGCTGATGCCATCTATGCCCTCGTTGGTGTGTAGCTTGAGCGTGATGAAGTTAGAAGCCAGCGAGGCTAGTCCATCTCCAAGTGGCCCTGATTCCCTCGGCACGCTTACTACTTTTGTTGTGAATCCCGTTACTTTCATCTCTGCCTCTTTTCCAACGTTAGCTAGCCTGAATCCGTGATCCGGTTCAGAGGGCACTAGATTATCAGCATCGCGTTATTACTGCTATCTGTAGTGATTCGGCCAATCATCCCGCTCTGTTGCTGAACTCACAAGAACAGCGGTTATGGACACTAAGGTGTAAACCTTAGGGCAAACAGGTTATCTCCCTTAGTGCCTAGCCTCCTCTAGGTTATGGGTGATTGTGAGAGCTTTGACGCCCCAAAGCTCTCACAATCACCCGGTTAGCGCAGGAGATATTGCGAATACCTACGGAGCCCATTGCATAGGGCTTCAGAGGAATCTAATAAATAAGCTTTCAAGCTACAATCGGACATACGGGTATGAGAGTTTACCAGTGATTGAATGAATTTTAATGACCAGACTGGCACCGACCAGGTGATGGACGTAAGTTCTGCAGTCGAGCGATTGGGTAGCGAAAAGCTACTTAAAAGGGTGGCAGGAGTTCTCCTGGAGAATGCCACCAACCATACAACGGATATTAAAGACGCCATCGCCGCTCATGATGATAAGAAGCTGGAGATGGCTGCTCATACTCTGGTGAGCTCCATGACATATCTGTCGGCAAGCTTCGCCCCTGCTGCTGCGATGAAACTTGAGCACATGGGCAGAGATGGCGTCGTCGACGGGCTTCAAGATGTCTATGACCTACTGATGATCGCAATAGACAGAATGGCAGAGGCCTTGAAGCCTCTCCTGTGAAATGACCTGCGAACGAAGAGATCGTGTCAAATAAGATTCTAATAGCAGAAGATGACGCTGTATCGCGAATGGTGCTTGAGGAGCTTCTCCTGGAGTTCGGGTTCGAGGTGGAAGTTTGCGTTGATGGCCAGCAGGCCTGGGACGCTCTCTACCGGGATGACGCCCTGGAAATTTGCCATTATTGACTGGATGATGCCAGGCATGCACGGCATTGAGATCTGTCAGAAAGTGCGGGAAGGCCGCATGGCGACTAACCCCTATTTAATGCTTCTTACCGTCAAGGGGGACAAAGAGGACAAGATCAGGGGGCTTCAGGCTGGCGCGGACGACTATCTGACAAACCCCTTTAATTCTGAAGAACTGCGAGTGCGTATCAGGGTGGGCCAGCGGATAGTTCGCTTACAGAGGCAGCGAATCGAATTTGAGACAAGATTCTACGTGCGGCAACTGGAAGAGATGGTTGAGGAG
>Ga0209089_10003593_pt1 | contig 13155 bp, 8 predicted proteins | sample ArcticOcean_MG_C_FD_187431 | JGI IMG/M metagenome (GOLD analysis project Ga0209089, IMG submission 187431) | Marine microbial communities from western Arctic Ocean - ArcticOcean_MG_CB2_150 (SPAdes) (version 2) | ecosystem: Environmental > Aquatic > Marine > Oceanic | place: Arctic Ocean: Canada...
ATGGCCAAGATGGGTATCTCGACCCTCCAGTCCTACAAAGGCGCACAGATATTCGAGGCAGTTGGCCTGGCGGAAGAGATTATTGATCGCTGCTTTGCAGGAACCACCAGTCGTGTGCAGGGAGTCAGTTTTGATGTGCTGTTTGACGAGATGAAGGTTCGACATGAGCTCGGTTTCCCTCCAAGAAACGAGAACCTCATCCCCCTGCTACCTAATCCCGGAGATTTTCACTGGCGTCGTGGCGGTGATACACACATGTGGGATCCTGACACGATTGCCAACCTTCAGGTGGCAGCAAGAACGAACAACCAAGACGCATACTGGCAGTTCGCCAACCATGCTAACGGCGAAAGCACACGCAGAGCGACGTTCCGCGGTCTGCTCGACTTTAATTACGCAGAATCCACAATCGAGCTCGATGAAGTCGAAGCTGCTAGCGAAATCGTCAAACGGTTTTGTACCGGCGCAATGAGTTTCGGTTCCATCTCTGCAGAAAGTCATGAAGCACTCGCCATTGCCATGAACAGGTTAGGTGGTAAGTCGAATACAGGGGAAGGTGGGGAAGACCCGATCCGTTTTAAAACCATGGAAAATGGTGACTCAAAGCGGTCAGCCATTAAACAAGTAGCCTCGGGCAGGTTTGGGGTAACCATCTGGTATCTGGCCAACGCTGATGAGCTGCAGATCAAGATCGTCCAGGGTGCAAAACCGGGAGAAGGTGGCGAGCTACCCGGTGCAAAAGTAGACAAAAACATCGCAAGAATCCGTCATTCTACGCCGGGTGTTGGCTTAATCAGCCCTCCCCCGCATCATGATATCTACTCAATCGAAGACATCGCACAGTTGATTCATGATTTAAAAAATGCCAACCCCGACGCACGTATTAGCGTGAAACTGGGTTCCGAAATTGGTGTCGGCACGATCGCTGCCGGCGTCACGAAAGCAAAAGCTGATCACCTGGTCATCGCTGGCCATGACGGTGGTACCGGTGCTTCCCCACTGACCTCAATTAAACATGCGGGTCTACCCTGGGAACTTGGCCTCGCCGAAACCCACCAGACACTCGTCATGAACAATCTTCGCTCACGCGTCGTACTGCAAACTGATGGCCAGATCAAGACAGGTCGCGATGCCGCTATGGCACTGCTTCTTGGCGCAGAAGAGATCGGCTTTGCCACTGCGCCGCTGGTCACTCTTGGCTGCATCATGATGCGCAAGTGTCACCTGAATACCTGCCCTGTCGGAATCGCAACACAGGATCCCGACCTCAGGGCCAAATTTACCGGCAGCCCGGATCATGTAGTGAACTACCTCTTTATGGTGGCCGAAGAGTTACGCCAGATCATGGCCAAACTCGGCATTCGCACTGTTAATGAGATGGTTGGTCGCGTTGACCTCCTCTCCAAAGATAATGCTATTGAGCACTGGAAAGCGCGTGGACTGGATTTTACCAGCATTCTTACCCCGGCGAAGATCGTGTACGAAGGTACCGAAGTCTATCGAACGAAGGACCAGGACCACGGCCTGGAAAAGGCTCTCGACAATACACTGATCGAGCTGGCAAAACCTGCACTTGAAAGCGGCGAAAGAGTTGATATCGAGCGAGAAGTGATCAACATCAACCGTGTTGTAGGCACCATGCTTTCCCATGAAGTGGCGAAGGCAACTGGTGGCGAAGGATTCCCTGAAGACACCATTAATATCAAATTAAATGGCTCCGCAGGGCAAAGCCTGGGTGCCTGGCTGGCAAAGGGCATCACCATTGAGATCGAGGGCGATGCAAACGACTATGTCGGCAAGGGGCTCTCCGGTGGAAAGATCATCGTTTATCCACCCACCAACAGCAGCTTCGCCGCTGAACACAACGTGCTGATCGGTAATGTTGTGCTTTACGGCGCGACCTCGGGTGAAGCTTACTTCAGGGGAATAGCCGCTGAACGATTCTGTGTACGCAATAGTGGTGCAAATGCCGTTATTGAAGGGATCGGGGATCATGGTTGCGAATACATGACCGGCGGGCGAGTGGTTGTTCTTGGCTCGACCGGACGAAACTTTGGTGCCGGCATGAGCGGAGGCGTTGCCTACGTATGGGATACCGACGGAGACTTCAACGGCAAATGCAACACCGGTACTATCGAACTGGAAACGGTCCAGAGCGAAGCCGACATCAGTGAATTAAAAAATATGATCCAGAAACATGAACAATATACAGGGTCAGTCGTTGCCAGACAGATTCTGGAGGACTGGTCTTCTGAGTTGCAAAAGTTCATCAAAGTAATGCCTACGGATTACAAGCGAGTTCTAGAGGAGCTTGCAGCCGAAGAAGCACTAACAGCTACGGTAGGCTCCTAAGTAATAAAGTAGGTTTAAGTAATAAATAGAGTGTAGTTATGGGTAAGCCAACAGGGTTTAAGGAATTCGATAGGGAAGTAGCACCCTATCGCAACGCAGCCGAGCGATTGGTTGATTTCAAGGAAATCTATACCGACCACAACGATGAGCACCTGCAGACCCAGGGCTCACGGTGCATGGATTGCGGCGTACCCTTCTGCCAGTCTGGTAATGGCTGTCCAATTCACAACCTGATTCCCGAATGGAATGACCTCGTGTACAAAGGTCGCTGGCGCGAAGCGCTGGACCGTCTCCACAAGACCAACAACTTCCCCGAGTTTACCGGCAGGGTTTGTCCTGCCCCCTGTGAGGGCGCCTGCGTTCTTGGTATCACCGACCCACCGGTAACCATCAAGAACGTGGAATCGGCTATTATCGACAGAGGCTTCACCGAAGGCTGGGTTGTCGCAAACCCGCCCTCTACCAGAACCGGGAAAAAAGTCGCCGTCATAGGCTCCGGCCCTTGTGGGCTGTCAGCTGCGGCACAATTGAACACGGCAGGCCACCAGGTAACAGTTTACGAACGCGCCGACCGGCTGGGCGGCCTGCTGATGTACGGCATCCCGAATATGAAACTTGAAAAGTCAGATATCGAACGACGAGTTCAGCTGATGCGCGACGAGGGTATCGAATTCATCGTCAGTGCGGACGTCGGTAACAATGTCGACGTTAAAGAACTCGTTGACGGCAATGATGCTGTGCTTCTCGCAACTGGTGCAACTCTCGCCAGGGACCTTCCAATACCAGGACGTGAAGCGGAAGGTGTTCACCTAGCCATGGATTTCCTGACGGCAAACACCAAGAGCCTGTTGGATTCGAACCTTGAAGACGGTAACTATATTTCCGCCAAAGACAAAAACGTTATTGTGATCGGCGGTGGTGATACTGGAACAGATTGTATTGGTACTTCACTGCGGCACGGCTGCAAATCACTCATTAACTTCGAGTTGCTGCCACGCCCTCCTGAAGAGCGCGCAGCCAACAATCCATGGCCACTGTGGCCAAAAATCTATCGAGTGGATTACGGTCACGCAGAAGCTGCACAGAAGTTCGGTGACGACCCTCGTGTCTATTCGATTATGAGTAAGAAGTTCCTTCAGGATGAAAACGGCAACCTCAGCGGTATCGTCACCGTCAATGTTGACGATCAGCTAAAAGAGATCCCAGGCACTGAGAAAACCTGGGAAGCGGACCTCATCATGTTATCAATGGGATTCCTCCAGCCAGAACACTACATCAACGAAGCTCTTGGAATGGAAATAGACGAGCGCGGCAACTTCCGGGCGACCAAAGACGATTTCAAAACTTCTGTACCAAAAGTCTACGCTGCAGCGGACTGCCGAAGAGGACAGGATCTTGTCGTCAGAGCCATTAATGAAGGCCGTGAAGCAGCAAGGGAGATCGACAGAGAGCTGATGGGTTCTACCCAGTTACCCTGACAGGGTTACTCACAGAGTCGTAGCCCAGCCTCGAGTGTCTCCCTGAGTACACTCACCGGCACATCCTGGACGATCTCGGTCTTTCCGATACCACCTTCGATCAATACGAACCTCAAACCTTCATCCGTTGCCTTTTTATCCTTCGCCATAAAGGCCAACATGGCGTCCGTGGACACCTCTGAGGGCCCTGCAATCGGCAACCCTGCTCTTTCCACCAACGTTTTTATTCTTTGACTATCATCAAGAGAACACCGGCCAAGCCTGGCTGAAAGGTCAGCGGCCATCACCATTCCGGCGCCTACCGCCTCACCATGCAACCACTGCCCGTAACCCATTCCGGTTTCGATGGCATGGGCAAAGGTATGGCCAAAGTTTAAAAGCGCCCGTTCCCCCGATTCTCGCTCATCTTGTGCAACAACCGCTGCCTTAATCTTACAGCTGCCCTTAATGGCCCTGATCAGTGCCGACTCATCTTTTTGTCGCAATTGACCGATGTCTTTCTCCACCGCATCAAAGTAATCGGAATCCGCGAGCACGCCATGCTTGATAACCTCTGCCAGCCCCGCAGATAGCTCCCGTTCGGGTAACGTCTGCAACGTATCGGTATCGATATAGACTCCCTTCGGCTGGTAGAAGGCCCCAATCATGTTCTTACCAAGCTCATGATTAACGGCCGTTTTTCCTCCCACCGAAGAATCCACCTGCGACAACAAGGTTGTTGGTACCTGTACAAAAGGAACACCACGCTGGTATGAGGCTGCAGCGTAACCGGCAGTATCACCCACCACACCGCCACCCAATGCGACGATGGTCGTCGACCGGTTGTGACCCTTGGCGAGCAGATCACCGATGATTGATTCCAGTGTCTGCAATGTTTTGAATTGCTCGCCGTCCGGCATCAGGTGCACATCTGTGTCAATCCCTTCAAGCTGGTGCAGGACACTATCCAGATAGTGGTCCGCAACCACCTGGTTAGACACGACAAATACACGCCTACCCAGGATCTTTTCCCGAAGCATGTTACCGGCTCGCAGCAGCCCCGACCCAATACAGATGTCGTAGGAATGCTCTCCAAGATCAACGCGAATCTTTTCCATTAGTCTTGTGTTAATCCTTCTTTTTTCAGGTTTTCCAATATCTGCGATACAGCTTTCCTGCTGCTGTTGTCGCCAACGAACACGCGAACATCTGACACTTCCATATACAAAGGATCACGGTCTTTCTTGATTTTTTCCAGAACCGCTCTTGGGTTGCCGTTCTGGAGTAGCGGACGTTTCTTATCATTGGCAGTACGTTTCACCAGCAGGTCGACTGCTGTGTCAAGATGAACAACAATACCCCGCTCTTTAAGGTAACTGCGATTTTCATCTTTCAGGACAGCACCACCGCCAGTTGCGACCAGAACTCTATCTTCCTGGGTTAATTCATCAAGCACGTGTGCCTCACGTATCCGAAAACCGGATTCTCCCTCTACATCAAAGATCCAGGCAATATTGGCTCCCGCACGATGTTCAATTTCCTGGTCACAATCAACGAATCGCAACCCCAACTCATTAGCGAGCATTTTACCAATAGTGGTCTTCCCAACGCCCATTGGGCCGACTAGAAAAAGTCGCTGGGGTCTGGAATCGTGAATACGCATAAAATTAACCGAGAGATGACGAGGTCATCCCCACAAATTATCTCGACGTTAGTGAATCACGAATCAGACGAGGCGTGATGAATATAAGGAGTTCCTGTTTGTCATCCTGCTTAGTCTTGTTTCTGAAGAGACTTCCTAACCAAGGCAGGTCACCCAGGATTGGCGTCTTCTCGACACTCTCTGACACAACTGTCTGGAAAACACCGCCAAGCACAATGGTCTCACCATTGTTAACCAGTACCTGGGTCTTAATCCTATTGGTCTTAATACTCGGTATACCAGAAAACACGGCACCAATTGAATCCTGGCTTACCTCCAAATCCATGATAATCCTGTCATCAGGTGTGATCCTCGGCGTCACCGTAAGGCCCAGTACCGCATCAATAAACTGAGTGGCGGTCGCGCCACTGGAGGACGCTTCCTGGTAAGGAATCTGGTCACCCGATTCAATCGTCGCCTCCTGCTTGTCGGATGTGATGACTTTCGGACGGGCAATTACTTCACCTCGACCTTCGGTCTCCAGTGCACTAAGCTCCATATCAAGAAGATAGTCTTCACCAATAATGCCAAATGCAAAACTTGACGCATTACCAGGTGCTGGCAGGTCTACAATCAGGTTGTCTTCCTGTGAATAGGCAAGCCCCCCTCCCGCGGTGAGGGATTCACGAATCTCACCAACCGTGGTCAACGAGCCTCCAAACTGGGTATTAATATTACCATCATCGTAACTACCGTAACCCAATGTACCCCAACGGACACCAAGAGACTCGCCAAAGCTCGAAGCTGCAGTAACAATACGCGCCTCAATAAGAACCTGGCGGACAGGTACATCAAGTCTATCCAGCACTTCACGGAACTTATTAATCCGTTCAATAGTTTCAGTAATGATAATTGCGTTGGTCCTCTCATCAACAATGACCGAACCACGTGCTGAAACAACACCTTCCCCGCCACTTTCTCCGGCGCTCTGGAACAGGCCGAAGATTTCCGCAGCACTGGCGTACTTCACTTCAATAAATTCTGTTCTTAACGGTGCCAGCTCTGATATCTGTTGTCTGGACTCCAGCTCCATCTGTTCACGGGCCGCCAACTCGGCTGCCGGCGCGATCATCAGGACATTACCGACGAGCCTTTTGTCCAGACCTTTGGTCTTCATAATGATTTCAAGCGCCTGGTCCCATGGAACGTTCTTCAATCGAAGCGTAATCCGACCGGACACTGTATCGCTTGCCACGAGATTCAAATCCGTAAAATCTGCGATCAACTGAAGAACTGAACGAATCTCAATATCCTGAAAATTCAAGGACAATTTTTCTCCCTTGAAACGGAATGCCTGGTTAGAAGATTCAAGGTCCGCAGCGGACATCGGCTTAACTTCAAGGGTGAAAACGTTGTCGGCTTGATAAGCCAGGTAGTCAAATTCTCCAGACGGCTCAATGACCATCACGGTATTGCCATTTTTTGGCATCGAATCAACCGTTATCACCGGCGTGGCAAAGTCAGTCACGTCCAACCGACGCTGAAGTCTCTCTGGGATAATCGTGTTGGCAAATTCGACTTTGATGTTTCCACCTTCACTGGTCACATCAACGCCCACACCAACATCAGACAAACGCACGATCACGCGTCCTTCGCCTGCCTCCCCTCGCCTAAAATCAATTTCCTGAACGACCGGAAATTCGTCTCCGTAAGAATCTTCCCGGGTAGCTAAAACCTGCGACTGGCCGCTGCTGACAAGCGCTGAATCGTCTTCACCAACCAGAACATACAGTGAATTACCGAGTACCCGGGCACTATAAGCAACCAGCTCACTCATGGAGACGATTACACGCGTTCGGTCTCCTGACTCAACCACGGTAACGCTTCTGGCATTACCTGAACCTAATGCGTGATGCTTGGCAGCAAGTGCGCTCACGACTCCGCTCAAGTCCAGCGCAATTCGTGCTGGTTGCTCGATGGTATAGCCGGTAGGTGATGGGGGTATTCCGTCAAATGTCATTCTTATTTCGGTCTTATCACCGGGCAGCGACGAGAACTCGATGTTTTCCATCGTCACACCAAATGCGGTGGATGAAAGCACCACTAGTAGAATAGCGAGTAGTGGTCGAGCGATCTGTGACGGCTTCGATAACCCGGATACGGCCGATAAATTTATTCTCATTGTTTTCACCATTTGTGCACTGGTCATGTCAATGCCACTCATAAATTCCGATTACTGAAGACCCCGGAGTTCAACTACTCGCGGTCTTCTAAGCCACCCACCCGAACCATCACTCACAATTTCGGTGATATCGACTCGAGCCTCTTCAATACTTTCTATCTGCCCCCACTTGTCTCCCATGTAGTCACCGACCTGTACCCGGTGGACCCCCCCCTGGGAATCTTCGATCAGCGCGAACGTTGAGTTGGCTTGCTGTAAGGTGCCTACCATCGCCAGCGAAGCTAGCTGAAATCGTTCCAAATATTCTTTCACATGATTCTGCGGAGGCTTCAAGCCAATGTTCTTTTTCTGTTCTGAAGATTTTTGCGCCACAACCACAGGAGGTTCAAATGGGCTCCGTTTATTTGCTGCGCCGTAAGTAAACGTTGTGTATGACTCAAACTCCGGCAGTGGAGCAATCGTCCCTCTTGGCTTGTTCTCAACTTCCTTCATAAAGCTTCTTAGATCCGAAAACTGATCTCCAGCCGAGCATCCTGCCAGCAACAGCGTTGCTAGCATCAATCCAAATAATTTGATTATCCCCGAGTTAGTCTGCATCACTTTGCTGCCATTAGCTCCGCTCATCGTTGTAGCGATACGTTCGCGCCAGTATTGACATGGTGAGATGACTACCCGGTGTGTCCGAACCCGTCGCCCGGCTAGCGGGCATGATTGTAAAGTCATGTAGTGTCACGATTCGAGACAGATCAGCCACATCACTCACAAAAGCCCCAAGATTGTGGTAACTTCCTGACACAATAATTGCGATCGGTTTCTCAATGTAAAATTCGTGTTTTGATTCCGGTTGAAGATCAATACTGGTGAACACCAAACCATTCTTTAGCCCTACCAGGGTAATATCCTCGAGGAGCGCGGGAATTTCCGTATCGGATGGTAATTGCCTCAAAATCGCTTCAAACGATTCTTCCATCTCGTGTTGTTGCGACCGATAAGCCTCAAGGTGGGCGGCCTGGAAAAATTTCTCTTCGTAATCCTCCTTGAGCACTCCCTCAGAAGCAGTAACTACACCTAGCTCCTGTTGAAGATTGGTCACGTGAAGGAAGTAGCCAAGGCCAAGGGCTCCAGCGAAACAGATTACCCATATGATGATTTTGACCGCCAACGGCCAGGAGCCGACATTATTGACGTCGTTAAGCTGATCAAGATCAAAGCTCTGCAGGCTTTCCAGAAGATCTTCCATAGCCATTACTATTCTTCCTCGCTCTGCTTCGGCGTTGTTTGCGCAACCGTCAGGCTAAACTGACTTGCTTGCGGACCAAACTTGGGATCAGCCTTGATCGCTGTGACGTTTGGCTTCTCGAACCAAGCCGACTCAGTGAAGTTCCGGAGTTGATTTGAAATTCTATTGTTAGACTCAGCGACACCTTGAATCGACAGGTTTTGAGCTTGCACGTTCAGTGATCTAAAAAAGACCCTCGGCGACAGCTGGCGCGCGAGCTCATCAAAAACTCTGACAATAATGGGTCGGTTACCCTGCAGCTCCTGAATAACCTTCATTCGGGAAAGCAGCTCATTTCGTTTCTGCTGAAGCAACCTGATATCTTCAATCCGCCCTTCCAGGATCTGGATCTCTACCTGCAGAAAAGCGTTACGCAAAGTCTGGTGATCAATTGCTCGATTGAAATAACGGTCAACGCCACCCACCAGCGCTCCGGCAAGAACCAATATCGCAATCGTAATTTTGAGGAACTCCTTTTTCTTTTCCTCTCTTACCTCTTCCCTCCAGGGAAGTAAGTTAATTTTTATATCAGTAATCATTATTCGGCTCTCATCCCCGGCGCAAGTCGAAACTACGCAGTGCCAACCCGCAGGCGATCATCATTGCCGGGGCATCATTGTGCAGGTTGACCTCGTTCACACGAGACGACATCGACATATTGACGAACGGGTTTGCGATGGTCGTCGGAGTACCCAGCTTCGCCGCAACCATTTCGGACAGACCGTCGATTGAGGATGTGCCACCAGCAAGAATAATATGATCAACATCATCGTATGCGCTTGATGAATAAAAGAATTGCAGAGAACGGGTGACTTGTTGCACCACGGCCTCTTTAAATGGCTGTAATACTTCGGATTCATAATCGTCTGGCAACCCACCCTGCTTCTTTGCAAGGCCAGCTTCCTCGACTGAGAGGGAATATCGGCGTTGGATTTCTTCCGTCAGCTGTTTTCCACCGAACAACTGCTCCCGGGTATAAGGTGCGCCACTGCCGGTCAGCACCGAGAGTGTCGACATCGTTGCGCCGATATCGACAATGGCAATGATCTTGTCTTCTTCGTCATCTTCATCATCCGCAAACTGGCCTCGGACCAGATCAAACGCCCGCTGCATGCAATGGGCTTCAATATCTACGACCTTTGCCTTCAAGCCTCCAAGCTCGAGAGCCGCTTCACGCATCTCGACATTTTCCCGCCGACATGCCGCGATGAGCACTTCGACCTGTTCATCACTTCTAGGGGAAACGCCCTGAACTTCAAAATCCAGTGCAACTTCTTCAAGGGGATAGGGGATGTACTGGTCGGCTTCCAGTTGCAGCTGATTCTCCATTTCGTCTTCGCTGAGGGTAGCTGTCATTTCGATGGTCTTGGTAATAACCGCTGAACCAGCCACCGCTACTGCAGCCAGTTTCACTTTCGTCTTGGAGCGTTCGACCAGACGCTCGATAGCTTCACCCACACCTTCTACGTCGCTGATATTCTTTTCCACTACAGCGTTTTCAGGCAGGGGCTCTACACCATAGCTTTCAACTCGGTATCCACCGCCCGATTTACTCAGCTCCAACAGCTTGACCGAGGTAGAGCTGATATCCAGCCCCAAAATACTGGAGGGTCCTTTGTTTAGAAATGCGAACACGCTATTTCCCTAATTTCCTATGAAGTACGAGTACTTACAGCAACTTTATGCAAAATCACATTAAATAACAGGTTTAATCTCAGCGCAAACAATTTAAATGAAAAAAAATGACGTAAAACGTTCAATTTTCGACAATTTCTTTGTCCCCGTAACCCCGAGCGACACCTCCTGCTACCGACCTATAGGGTGAAAATGGGCCAAATAGTATAGCGCTTTTTACCAATTTCGCATGACTGACCTTTGCACCTATAATAGAGCAGCTTTAGGCCCCACTCGATATGCGCTGTCCCTGATGAAAAAAATATTCAACCTCACTTATTGGTTTTTGATTGGACTGGGGAGCGCAGCTTTACTGGTTCTAACCGCAGCCTTCCTGTATCTGAACCCCCAGATACCCGACACGAGGAGCTTCAGCGAGGTCGCACTAAAAGCCCCGCTTCGAATCTACTCTGACGATGGATTGCTGATCCAGGAATTCGGCGAACGACTGACACCCGTGACGTTTGAAGAAATTCCGCCCTTGTTTATCAAGGCCTTGCTGGACACAGAGGACAAACGCTTTTTTGAACACGGTGGCATAGACGTGGTGACACTGGTTAACGCCACTTGGCAGCTGGTTCGCAACCGGGGCCAGATAAGAACCGGGGCCTCGACTATTACCATGCAGCTGGTAAAGAACATATCTGGAGACATAGAGGTCAGATTTCTTAGGAAATTCAAGGAGATGCTCCTTGCTGTCAAGATTGAGAGGGAGCTTTCCAAGGAACAAATACTGACGCTATATCTCAACATTATTCCTTTCGGGAAACATGCCTTTGGCATCCAGGCCGCTGCGAACACCTACTATGGGAAAGATGTTAACCGACTGAGCCTCGCGCAATTGGCGATGCTCGCCGGAATTCCGCAAGCTCCCGAAGCAGGAAATCCGATAAACGGTCCACGCCGTTCAATTACGCGCCGTAACCTCGTACTGCTCCGAATGCTGGAACAGGGCTCAATCAGCCAGGCGCAGTACGACGAAGCTTTCCAGTCGCCTATCACAGCCCAGGTGTACGTTCGGAATGTAGAACTTCCTGCACTTTACGCCGCAGAAATGGTCCGTAAGCACTTACTTCAGCAATACGGTAGCAATGCTTACAACCAGGGAATGATTGCCCATACGACCCTCTCCTCCCAAATGCAGCTGTCCGCAGAGGATGCAGTGCGCAACAAGTTACTCGAGTACGACCGGCGACACGGATATCGGGGACCGGAATATCGAAGGATCCAGGGAACAGACGAGTACCTTGCCGCGCCTGAGTATGGCTATCCCGAGAATTGGTCCAGGACACTGTCTGTAATGGCGGTCTTTGGTGGCCAGCACCCAGGCATCGTTACAAGGGTTAGCGAAACGGAAATCAGTGTTCTGACCCAGGACCTCGAAGAGGTCAGCATTGACTGGGATGGACTCAGGTGGGCGAGACCTTACATTGACGCAGATCGACGGGCGCCTACCCCCAAAACCGCTGCCGAAATCGTGGCTCCGGGCGACGTCATTCGCTATGAAATTTCAGATGACGGAACTGTCCGGCTTGGACAACACCCAAATATTCAAGGTGCCATCGTCGCGCTCGATCCTTATGACGGCGCCATCAAGGCGATCGTCGGTGGTTTTGATTTCGACGCAAGACAGTTCAACCACGCGACCCAGGCCAGACGCCAACCCGGGTCCAATTTCAAACCCTTCTACTATACGGGCGCCATAGAAAACGGCCTCACTGCCGCCTCTATTTATAACGATGCCCCCTTGGTTTTACCCGGGGAAGAACTGGAAAAGACTTATCGACCAAAAAATTCCGGCGATGTCTTTCATGGCAACATCCGGTTGCGCGAAGCATTGTATCGGTCCATCAACCTCGTCTCCATTCGGGTGATCCTGGACTATGGCCCCCAAAATGCAATCAATTATGTTTCCCGGTTTGGATTCGATACATCAAACTTCCCCCGAGATCTCCAGCTTGCTTTTGGCGGGGGGACGATTGCCCTGACCCCTCTGGAGGTCGTGACGGGATATGCAGCGTTCGCCAATGGTGGCTTTAAGGTGACGCCCTACCTGATTCGTGAACTGGACTCTATCAACAGAGACTCCCTCTTCCAGGCCAATCCTGAAGTCGCCTGCACGGAAAACTGCAATGGCCTGAACCAGGCCAAAAGAATTATCGAACCGCGGGTCGCTCATATCATGAACACCATGCTCTCAGACGCCATCAGGCGGGGCACAGGCACAAAAGCAATGCGCGCCCTGAAGCGAGGAGATCTCCACGGGAAAACCGGTACAACCAACGATGCAGACATCTGGTTTTCAGGATTTACCCCCGACCTGGTCGCGACATCATGGGCCGGATTCAGTGACAACAGTCCTGTGGGTAACCGGGAATGGGGATCAACAATCCCCATCGAAACATGGATTGAGTTCATGCGGAAAGCACTGCCCCCCGAATCGGAGTCTTCGCAACTCGCCAGGCCCGATGGCATGGTCTCCGTAAAGATTGATCCTGCGACTGGCCTCAGGACGTACCCCACCGACCCCAAGGGCATCTTCGAGATCTTCAGGGAAGAGAGGGTGCCG
>Ga0209089_10003602_pt1 | contig 13142 bp, 13 predicted proteins | sample ArcticOcean_MG_C_FD_187431 | JGI IMG/M metagenome (GOLD analysis project Ga0209089, IMG submission 187431) | Marine microbial communities from western Arctic Ocean - ArcticOcean_MG_CB2_150 (SPAdes) (version 2) | ecosystem: Environmental > Aquatic > Marine > Oceanic | place: Arctic Ocean: Canada...
ATCAGCCCTCATCTGTTTTTTTTGTTTCTTTAAATTTTTGGTATTAATTTCAGTTTCATATACTCTATTTACAGCCTCAATAATTGTTGCAGCAGCCACCGGATCTGGAGTTGCCTGATTTGCTTTTACAAGTAATGTAATTCCTCGAATCTTCCTAATTAGACACTCATTTAGTATTCCTCCAGAAATTCCAGTAATGAAGCCTTGAGGAATCATTTTGATATCATTTTCTTCCATCACTCTACACAAGTCAACCTCTGCTGCAAAGAATGCTTTTCCATCATGTTTTTTATCTGCAACTCCATCTAACACTATTATTTCATTTGAACCTTTTTTCTCTGCCCAATCTAGAATTGCCATTGCAATATTGTAAATTCCATCTTTGCTGATTATTATCTCACAAATTATTGCACAAATACTTCCATCATTATTTGAATAAATTCTAAATGGATGTCTTAGTCTGCCTTGCATGAATACTGCTGATGGGGGTAAGTGCTTTGAACGCAAAAATCCAATCTCTTTCATATTTAATTCATTTATCATATGATCTATTGCTATCGTTCCAACCAATCCTGCACCAACAAACCCGACAAAAATTGTAGGATTTTTTAATTTATTTTTTCCTATTTCATAGATCTCTGCTTCAGGTATGTTTGATTGCAATGTTTTATTGATTATGTTTTGTTTAATTACTTGTTCGCTTCATGAGGAAATATGTCTCGTGGTATGATTCGAATAATTATTTTTGGAACTGGTTCTATACTGTTTGTTTTACTATATGCGTCACGAATATTCTGATCTAATTTTTCTGATTTATTGTAAACAACTCTATCATTACTCTTCCCTTATCTGTAATAGAATATATCACATTTGATCCAACTCTTTCTTTTTCTATGAATTTGTATTCTACACAAAAATGTAGATAATTCAGAAAAGATCTCTTCATTCTTATTTTAGATTTTGAGTACAAGTCTGAAAATGTCATTGGGTTTGAATTTAATTGATATAATAATTTCAGTAGGGACAGAGTACTGAAATCCTTTGTTTTTGCTCTCACTGCGTCTAAAACTTGTTCATCTCGTTGAATTATGAATCCTCCAAATCGTTCTGCTACTTCCAACGGTACATACGTTAATCTTGCTCTCATACAGTATAGTACCGTACTTTACCATATTAAGGTTCAGACATGTATTGTTGAGCTATTTGATCAGTTTTACTGAACATGGAGATAACATCTGATACATTTTGGTTGTTTGTTGTGTGAATTTTTAGAAAAAGATGAATTTTAAACCTGTATTGGCCTATTCCAAATATGCTCATAGTAGAAATCACTCTTGCGATATTTGGTTTAATTCTATTATCTGCTGGTGGATACGTATTAGTTGCAGGTGGTGCAGCACTTGCAAAAAGACTTCAAATTAGTAGTATGGTTGTTGGTTTAACAGTGGTTGCATATGGCACATCTACTCCTGAACTTGCAGCAAGTTTGACGGCCGTATTTAACTCTCATACTGATCTAATTCTGGGAAATATTGTTGGTAGTAATATTAGTAATATTGGAATGGTGATTGGAATTTCTGCAATGATTGCTACGGGTTTGGTGATAGATGGAAAAAAACGAAATGGACTTGGAATGAGGCGTCGTGTAGTAACTAGATGGCTCCCAATTATGATTTTTGTATCATTTTTAATGCTCTTGCTTTCATTTGACGGTGAAATTTCACAAATTGATGGTGTTATCTTGGTAGCAGGATTAATTGTATTTACTATCTATATTGTAAAAACTGCAAAAAAACAGATTCTTGTTGGTGATGTCATAGAAGATGAGGATCCTTCTGGTGATATGGCTATTTCACGTTTTAAGGTAAATACAACTCCTAGAGCAATATTTGCAGTTGTTGTTGGTGCTGTTTTGTTATTCATGGGTGGAAATTTGACTGTTGACGGTGCAGTAAATATTGCAGAAGATTTAGGTATTTCTGAATTAGTAATAGGTATTGTAATAGTTGCTATAGGAACTTCATTACCTGAATTAATAACTTCTGTGATTGCAATAAGAAAAAAGCAAATGGATATTGGTATAGGAAATATTGTCGGTAGCAACATCTACAACATTCTTCTCATAGGTGGTATATCTGCAACATTAATTGGCATACCTGTTTCAACTGATGTCTTTTCTAATTATTACATAATGATTGCATTCAGTCTTGTTTTATTCATTGGATTTAGAAAATTCATTCCACGATTTGTAGGAATTGGTCTTGCAATGGCATTTGTTGCATATTTGGTAAGTCTTTTAGTTTAATTTTCTCTAGGATTTTGGTATTGATACTTTTTTATTTTAATTAATTCAAAATAAGAACCAAATTTCTTTGCATCATCAACTCCGTCTAACCCTTCTGATTCTGTAGGCTCTACTTCAAATTTCTTGATTTTTTGGTATGTGGTATCTCTTTCAGCCGGAATTCTTCCTATACTTCTAATCAAATGTCGTATCTCTTTTGGTCTGAGAAGCTGACCATGTTCTGCTCCTGCTGCAGTTGATATGCTCTCATTGACCAATGTTCCACCAAAATCATTTGCTCCCCAATTAAGAAGTAATTGTGAAAATTTTGGTCCCTCTTTTACCCATGACATTTGGATATTATCTATAACATTATTCAGCATGATTCGTGAAATTGCATGAACTAGCAATGCATCATTTGAATTTGCACCTTTTTTGATACCTTCATGAAGTTGGTGTTTGTACATTGGTGCTTCTGAATAAATAAAATTGAGTGGAACGAATTCTGTAAATCCTCCTGTCTCTTTTTGGATTTCCCGTATTGTATCTAGATGATTTACTCTGTGTTCGTTTGTTTCTAAATGACCAAACATCATAGTTGAAGTGGATTTTATTCCCATTTTATGTGCAGTTTTTATCACATCGGTCCAATCTTTTACTGTAATTCTTCCAGGAGAAATTTTATCGCGTAGTTTTTGATTAAGTATCTCTGCTGCTGTTCCTGGAATTGTATCTACTCCTGCATCTTTTAATCTACTTAGATATTCTTTTATTGAAACATTAGATCTAGTTGCACCATAAAGAATCTCTTCTGGAGAAAATCCATGTATGTGTATATCTGGAACTTCAATCTTGATTTCTCTACAAATGTTCTCATATAATCCTGCATCCATGTCTGGCGGAAGTCCTGCTTGAACACATACTTCTGTGGCTCCGTAGGTGTATGCTTCCTTTGCTCTTCTTGTAATTTCTTCAATAGGAAGCGTATAGCCTTCTTCTTCTCTAAAGTCTCTACTAAATGCACAAAAGCCACATTGTTTTATGCATACATTTGTAAAATTGATATTTCTGTTAACCACATAAGTTACTGTATCGCCTACCTTGTTTCTTCGTAAATAATCTGCAACTTTGCCAACAAGTTGAAAATCAATTCCTTTTGCATCAAATAGAACTAGTGCTTCTCTTGAGCTTATGTCTTTTCCAGAAATAGCTTTATTGAGAATTGCTACAATTACTGGATCTGCATATTGTAGAATACGTTCTACATCTTTATTTTCTAAATTCATTTCCAATAACTCTCTTTTACATAATTTTCTTCATTGGCAATTAAAGATATTCTTTGTTTCAAGTCTTTATTTAATCGTGAAATAAACTCTGGATATACTGGAAATCGTGCTTTAAATGAAAAGCCAGAATCATTACATTTTTTTTCAACATTTTGAATATTTGGCCATGAAAACTCTGGATTCACATAATCTGATGTAATTGGTGAAATCCCCCCCCAATCATTAATCCCAACTGATAAAAATTCATGATAATTTTCTGGTGACAAATTAGGAGGAATCTGAATATTTGCATCTGGCATTATAATTCTGCATAATGCAACTACCGTTTTGAAATAATCTTCTTCTGGTGTTGAATGTTCAAACATTGATGTTTTTGGTTTTGGATGGAAATTCTGTAAAATAATTTCTTGAATATTTCCATATTTATCATGGATTTCTTTGATATCTAAAATTGATTGAATACATTCTTCCATGTTCTCTCCAATCCCAATTAGTATTCCTGTTGTCATTGGAATTTTTAATTCACCAGAATTTTTTAAAATCTCTAGTCTGGCACTTGGGTCTTTACTTGGTGCATCTTCATGTGGCATTCCTTTCTCTCTCAATCTCGGACTGGAACTTTCAAGCATCACTCCCATACTCACGTTAGTTTTTTGTAACTCTCTCATTTCATTTTTAGTAAGATTTCCAGCATTGGTATGTGGAAAAATACCTTCATTTAATACAATTTCTGAACAATGAATTAAATATTCTGATGTAGATGAAAACCCTTCATTCTTTAACCATCTTTTTGCTTCAGGATATTTTTGCTCAGGTCTTTCTCCTGTAACAAATAATGCTTCAGTACAATTGTATTTTTTTGCTAATATTGCTAATTCTTTGACCGTTTGTCTATTCATTAATGATAACTTTGTATCATTAGGTTCTGCTTTGTATGTACAATATGAGCATGTATCCCTACACAAGTTAATTATGTTGAAAAATGCTTTTTTTGAAAAGCTAATTCTCTTTCCTTTTTTCTTATCTCTCAGATTTGATGCAACATCAAATATAATTTTTTTTGGTGCATTTTTTGCTAATTCTAAAATCGCTTCCTTTTTGATATCTCGGGATTCATTAATTCTATGAATTATTTCAAAATCAAATTGTAATTTACTCAATGCTTAAAAATTCAGTACGACCTATTTAATTTTGTAGAATCTCTATCTAGGTCTCTCCTCAAGAATCATTGTTAATTCTAAAATTTCTCCATTCCTGTTTACTGAAAGAACCATCTCATCCCCAATTGACTTTTCTCTTTGTAAGTGAATCAAGATATCTGAAATTTTTCTGACAGTTTTTCCATCTATTGATAACACTATGTCACCATCTATTGCTAATTCTCTCCCGTCAATCTCTTTTGTCTCTGTAACTCCAATCAATCCTGCTTGTTCTGCAGGACTTCCTTCAATTACTGAAATGACCAAAAATCCTTTTGAACTCTTTAACTCTCTAAAATCTGCAAGCTCTGGATCAACATCTCTTCCTGAAATCCCCATCCATGGATGTTTGAACTCTCCATCTTCAATAAGCACTGGCACAATCTTTTTCACAGTGTTCGATGGAACTGCAAAACCAATCCCTGAAAATTCCCCTGTGATTGATTGTATGGCTGTATTAATCCCTATAACTTCTCCTTTCATGTTGATTAGAGGGCCTCCTGAATTTCCAGGATTAATTGCAGCATCAGTTTGTATCACATCTGGAATTGAGTATCCTGATTCTTGTGGTAATAATCTGCCAATTTGACTCACAATTCCTGATGTCATTGAACCTGATAATCCAAATGGATTTCCAATGGCTACAATTTTTTCTCCAACCTTTAATTTTGAGGAATCTCCTATCGTGATTGGTTGCAGATATGTATTAGATGGACTGACTTTAACTACCGCAATATCTAAATCTGGATCTGTTCCTATCACATCTCCAATGTATGCTTCTCCATCTAGAAATGTCACTGTGACTTTTTTTGCATCTCTAACAACATGTTGATTGGTGATTATGTATCCTTCTTCTGAATAAACAAACCCTGAACCCATTCCTCCATCTGATCCTCCTCTAAGAACATTTACTTGCACTACACTCTCTTCAGATTTTTCAAAAATATCTATTAATGAATATTCATAACTTCTTTCTATTCCTACAGATTCACCAATTGTTTGTGTATGATTCTCATTTACTACAATTAATTCATTAGACTCACTATTATCAATAGAATTGAAAGATACAAAAACTGCAAAAATTATTGCTGCAGTTGCAATTACTCCTCCAACAACAATTCCATTATTTGCCATGTTCGATTCTGTTTTAGATAAACTATAACCCTTGCTCTTCGTTGCTGCACATCATTACACTTTAAGATAATTCTGAGAAAATTCCTTAACAGAATAATTTCGACCTCTCCATGATACTGCAGTAGACTTGTTTGCCTGTAAAATTCCTGCAAGAAAACCTAGTATCACAATAATGCTACCAATAGGTGCAAAAATTGAATTTACTATATTGAGGTTCAAGCCCATTCTTGTTTCCATAACTGATGCTGAAAAAATCGTAATCGTAGAAATAATTGCAGAAATTAGCAAAGTTGTAAATGATAAGGTTAACTCAAATGCAATTGCCGAATATGCAAGTAATGGTATTGGCATAAACAACATGAATAACACTGCAAAAAACACTCCTATGGCAGTTGAAGAGTTTTGATGATACAAAGGAACCATTAATCGTTTTAATCCATTCCACATCTCTTTTGAACTGCGAGAATATAGCGCCTCAATAAGATGTTCTCCTCTAACCATCTTCATTGCGTACCCTGATTCTTTTGTGATCTTTCCTAATGCTCCATCCTCAATAATCTCTTGTTTGACCTTTTCATGAGTTCCAATTTCTTCATAGACTTTACGTTTAATCACAAAGAAGCTTCCAAAAAAATATCCAACTTTCTTTTTTGGATTATTCACATTTAATGCAGAATACCTTGAATGCAAAAAAGTAGATAACATTGGCAAAGTAATCTTTGTTATCTTGTCTATACACCGAAGTCTTGGAATTACTGTCAGTGCATCAAGACTTTCTGATTGCAGATGAGATACTGCTAACGTGATTACATTTTTTTCAAATTTTGTATCTGCATCTGTAAATAGCATTATGTCTCCTGTGGCTTTCTTGAATCCTTCCATACATGCCCAATTCTTGCCCATCCAATTTTGTGGTTTTTTTCTTGCAGCAACATGGATTATTCTTGAATCACTTTTTGAAAATTTCTTAATTATATCTCCTGTCTTGTCTTCTGATGAATCATCAATTGCTAAAATTTCAAAATTTTTGTAATCCTGAGCACTTAATGTTTCTAGACATCTTGAAATAAAATCTTCTTCATTTCTTGCTGGAAGAATCACAGACACTTTGGGATTTGAAGTACTCTTATTCTCAAATTTATCTAAAAATGGTGTTTTAGTAAATGATTGATACATTGAGTGCATTAATGATAGCCATGCCAAAAAAACTCCTACTAAAATAATTGTAAAAATAAAATTAAAGACATCAATTATGATATCTGCCATTAATTTTCCACTTCTTTTTTAATTGCTTGCAGCGCTTGCTCGGTCCCACTTTTTATGTGCTTTTTTATCATTCCAGTAAACATGCCCATCATTCCAGAAAGTTTTACATCCCAAACTGCTTCTAGTTCAAATGAGTTATCAACCTCTTTCAATGTGAGAACTTTCTCTCCCACTATCACTCCTTTTGTAAATACTGCTCTTATCATCTCTCTTGGAACAATTGTAACTTCTTGCAAACATTTTTGATCACGAAATGCAATTGTTATCTCTCGTGATACCTGATTTTCATCTCTTGTAATGTTTCTAACCTCTTTAGTTCCTTTCCAAAATCTTGGTTCATTATCTATATCTGAAATTACATCCCAAATTTTTTCTTGAGTTGAATTGATCATCACAGATGTTTTGATTTCTGCCATATCTTTCTTCAAATAAATGGAAAATATTAGCCTTATCAAACCTGTACTTATTTTACAAATTCTTCGCACAAATTGTACAAGCCACTATCGTGTGTATTTTCCCTTCTCCTTTGAGTTCCTGATATTTTTCCATCATTTTGTTTGATTTTATTAATTAGATGTGAATTTTTGAAATTGTAAGTCTTGAATTTAGAAATTAATTTTAAACCCTCTATATTTGCAGTATTATGGATAACATCTCATACGATGATTTCTCTAAATTAGATCTACGTGTGGCAAAAATCATATCTACAGAAAAAATTCCTGAAAAATCCAGAATTATCAAAGGGACCATCTCTTTGGGTGATGAAGAGCGTGATGTAATAATTGGTGGAGCCCAATTTTATGAACCGGAAGATCTAATTGGAAAAACAGTAATAGTGGTGACCAACTTAGAGCCTAAAAAAATGGCAGGTATCGAATCAAATGCAATGTTACTAGCAGCTGATATTGATGATAAACCATTCTGGTTGACAGTTGATGAAGATGTCCCTGAAGGAACAAAGATCAAATAAATATCTAATCGTAAACCATTAATTTTTTTTCTTCTAGTAGGGCATGTACATTATTCACTGAGCGATATACGTCTGGTTCTTTCTTTGCACCAGTACATACAAGCTTACCTGAAGAAAATAACAAAATGACTGTTTTTGGATCAAGCATTCTATGAATTAAACCTGGAAATTGTTCAGGTTCATACATGCTTCTTGGTAATGTTCTCGCTGCCTGCTCTAGATGAATCTTTCCACCTAGGTTTATCGATGCAACAATATTTTGAATTGTCACCACTGCATTTTTTTTCACCGTGACATTCCCTTTCCTTAATTTTTCTACTACTGTCTTGACTGCTTTCTTTGACATCTGCTCTGATTTTGCTCCCGTACAAACCATCTTTCCTGAAGTAAAAATCAGTGTGGCAGTTTTTGGACTTTTTAATCTAAACACCAAACCCGGAAATTGATCTGGGTGATATTCAACATCTGGAAATTTTTTTGTAATTTCATTAAGATCCATCTTTTGATCTACTGTAGCTGATGCCACCACATTTTCAATACTAACTATTGGTTTTGTTTGTGGCATACCAAATCATTAAAAATATCATTAATAAAATTACTCGTGAAACTACGTATATCCTATCCTGATTTGATGGATATGGTTAAATTACAAAATCAAAGCAATTGATTGTTGGGAATTTTGGATTTTAACTTTGATGAATTTTTGGCATGGGTTGGTGAAGATATTGATACCTTAATGATGCTTATTTGGATAATTCCTGTCATTGTTTTTGTTTTTTATGGGCAACGAATCCAATTGCTAATTTCATCAAATGAAATTAAAAAAGATATTGATAAATTAGAAGAATATACTGCATCAACCAAAAAAGATTTTCTAAATTATGTGAAAAATAATCTTACATCAAAAACAGATCCTTCAAAAAGATTGGATAGTTTCTTTGATTATTTTACAATCATGCCGGTTGATATGGATCCTAATGGAATAATCTCTAAAATTAACCATCTAGTTCGTTCCAGAGAAGATTTCATTCGTTTACAAATCAATGGAATGTTCTCTGATCTATCATCTGTGGAATTATCTAAACTTCAAAATCTATTAGAAATAGTTACTACTTTACAATTGTTCTATAAACACACACGTCATCTCTATCTTACTGCAAAAAAACAAAAGAATTTCCCATTAATTTTGCCTTTACAAATGATGATTCCTTTCATTATGGAAGAGGCTGTTGCACTAAAAGATGCAATGCCTGCAATTAAGAAAGGTCAGCCAATTGGTGACAGTATTGGACCTATGATTGTTGGTCAAATGATGCTAGACACTACAAAAGAATCAGCTGCATTTGAGACCGTATGGTCAAAAACTACTTTTGAAGATAGAGAATTATTTTTGTTAAAGGCTGAAGGTCCAAATGCAACCGTTGGTCGTCCTGGAGATGGATTTGAAAAGATTATCTCAAATAAAAAACCTGATCTTGTCATAATGATTGATGCATCACTAAAACTAGAGGGTGAGGATTCTGCATCGATAGCAAAAGGCTTTGGTGCTGCAATTGGTGGTATCGGTACTGAGAGATTCAAGATAGAAGAAATTGCAACAAAAAATCAAATTCCAATTTTAGCCCTTGTCATAAAACAATCAATTCATGAGGCAATTACTTTGATGACTCAAACAATTGCAGATAAAGCAAATGCTGTAAGAGATGAGCTTCACCAAATGATTAGAGAAAATACCACTTCTGGACAAACAGTCTTGGTAATTGGTGTGGGAAACACAATTGGAGTATCACAATGAGAAAATCAGACAACAAAATTACTACATGTTATACATCTCTGGAATGTAATTCCTGTAAAATATTGCAGAAACGAAAATTCACTGATGGGGATTTTGTATTTTCTTCTTCTGAAAATTGTTCTGACTGTGATGGAAAAATGATGATCACAAAAATTTTCGGCGTAACTATGGATTAGTAGTAATTGTTACACCATTTTCATTTGGAATGAATGTATGCTCTGCCTGAGCAACTCTTTGACCATTTCCTTCTACTAGTACTGGATATGCATGAACTGCCTTTTTCTTGATCAAAATTTCTAGTATACGTCTGGCCTCTTTCTCCTCCCATTTCTCAAGTAACCATCTTAATGCAAATGGCAACAAATTGAAATTACTCCATATGTAATCTAACATATCATCGGCTTCCTTATCTTTAGTTTTTTTCCTTGATGATAAAGCAAAGATATTCTTCACTTTTCCCTCATGGACAAATCCCAAACCTTCTCCTGTTGTCACGAAAGGCTCACATGCAAATGCCTGCTCTTCTTGAAATGTAAATGAACCAATCGACCAAATATTTGGCACTGATCTTCCTGCATGAATTGTATATTGTTCTAAAGAATGTCCACTAAGATTTGCTATAGGCATTAATCCCAAGTCTTTGATTGTTTTTTCAATTCTTCTTCCAACATCACTTGACTTTACACCCGTTTTCATCATTGACATTGCATTGTTTAATGCAGATTCTGCACCTTGAACTAGTATGTCAAATTCTGGATTGTAACAAACTGTCACCGCAGTATCTGCTATATATCCGTCAATCTGTGCACCTAGATCAATTTTTACAAGATCGTTATCTGTAATTGCAATCTCATCGTTTGGTTCTGCAGTATAATGTGCTGCCACTTCATTAATACTAGTATTCACTGGAAATGCACATTTGGCACCTCTTTTTTTTATCTCACTCTCTACATATTCACAAATTTCATATACTGTTTTTCCTACCCAGTCTGTCTTTCGAACATTTTCTCTTACTTCTCCTGCAATTTTTCCTGCTTTGATATAATCATCAAATGCCATGCGCTACCTCTGATTAGCTCATTTAAAATCTATTGTCTTAAATTGGGCTTTTGATTTTGTTCGCTGGGAGCGTGGTCTAGCTTGGTATGATTCTGCGTTTGGGACGCAGAGATCGCGTGTTCGAATCACGCCGCTCCCATTTTAGATATTTATAGAAAGGATTGTCATGTTATTCGCTGAACGATGAAGAAGAGTTAGAGTATGGACACTTGAATGAAATAATCTATTGGCTCTGAGTTTGGCATTATCTTTTTATCAACACCAAAGAATACAAAATTACTTGGCATTTCAAAGAAAAGATTTTTTATTAATCGCAGGAATATTATTTCTTTTGATTGGTCTGATGGGAGTTGGGCTTGCACCTATCTATTCTGTAATAATCTCAATTACCATCTATGCTGGAATCAAAATCTTTATTGGTAGACGTAAGAAAATGATTGAGAAAGAAGTAGGGGAGGGTATTTGTGTTAAATGTGGTTCAAAAATTGAGAATCAAAAATGTCCAATTTGTGACAGAAAAAAATCTTGAAATGTACAATTTCTACGAGCAGTTTATACTGATTTACGCCTAATTTACAATATTGAACTCAAAAAGATATAAGACTTTGACAAAGGGATCAACTTTTTCTCAATTTGATTCTATTATTGGTAAAAGTAGGATTATGAATAGCATATGCATTTGAAAAATCCTCTTCTATTTGGCCTAATGGCTATTTTGTTGTTAGGTGGGACTGTAGCTCCCGCACTTTCACAGAGTTCTCCAAATTCTAATTCAATAGTCATCAACGAAGTTGAAATTAATCCTATAAATGGTGCAGAATTTGTTGAACTGTATAATACCACTTCTCAACCAATTGACATTAGTGGATGGTTATTAGCTCCCTCTGCAACTTGGAAAACACTTGAAATTCAATCAAACACTATCATAGAACCTCAATCATTTTTAGCTTTTACACATCATAGTTCTTGGTTTAAAGACTTTGGCGATACTGTTTCATTAACAAATACTTCTGGTGAGTTAATTGATGAAACTCCTCTGCTAGTTGATCTTGATGATGATGGTAACACTTGGCAAAGAAATACTGATGGTTTAGATACTGACTCTGCAACTGACTGGGAACTAAAACGTATGACTCCCAGAACTTCTAATGGAAAAATAATTGAAATTGAAGAGACAATATTCTCTTTTTCGGGTCAAACTGATAAAACTGAATATGTTTATGGTGACACTTTAACGGTATCTGGAAATGTAAGTGAAACTTTATTCAAAAATGATGGTGTCTCATCCCCTGAAATAATCAACATCTACGTAAAAGGTCCAAATTATTTCAATAACATTGAACTATACCCTGATCGTAATCTAAGCTTTTCAACAACATCAAGTATCCAAAATGTTTATGGATTTACCCTGGGCGATTACGATGTTAAAATATCTTACGGAGAAAATTCCATTCAAACATCATTTACAATTACTGATGAACTAACTTCTTCTTCAACTGAAACTGTTTCTGAAGACTTGGAACTCTCCACTGATAAGGAATCATACATACCAGGTGAAACTGTTATACTTTTTGGAAATACTAACTCGTCAATAGAATATGCTGGGTTGGAGTATACTGTTACTGATCCTAATGGTAAGCAAATCTTTGAAGGTACGATCTTTCCAAATCCTCAATTTTCTATTGTTCATCAATCTGGTGGAGGACAAATTTATCCATTTTCAACACAAATGTTCATGCAAACAGTTAATCCTGTTTATGGTACATATGAAATTCAAGGAACATACAAATCACTAGACCCATACTCAGACAGTGCTGAAATTGATGCAAATATGACTTTTCAAGTAGTTGAAGATGTAAGGGATGAATCTATATTTTCATTATCAACTGACAAGGAAATTTATTCTGTAAGTGATACAATTTTTGTAACTGGAAGAAGTAATCAGATCTGGACAGAAAACATCGCTTTAGAAGTACAACAAACTGGAATTTTAACTCGTGCGTCTGATTCAGATAAATCTCAGTATATTCGCCCAGATCCATTTACTCTAAACGAAAGTGTGTACCTTAATGGTGATGGTACATTTGAGTTTCAATTCAAAGTAGTAAACAGTGGAAATGTTGATGAAGATCTTTCTCGCTTTTTTGGT
>Ga0209089_10003606_pt1 | contig 13133 bp, 13 predicted proteins | sample ArcticOcean_MG_C_FD_187431 | JGI IMG/M metagenome (GOLD analysis project Ga0209089, IMG submission 187431) | Marine microbial communities from western Arctic Ocean - ArcticOcean_MG_CB2_150 (SPAdes) (version 2) | ecosystem: Environmental > Aquatic > Marine > Oceanic | place: Arctic Ocean: Canada...
TACTCTAGTTTTAACACCTTCTGGAATCATTGGTTGATCCGTAACTAGAAGCAAAGCTCCAATAGGGATTCTATTGTGAAAGCCAACAGTAAATAAAGTTGCTGTTTCCATATCAATAGAATATGCTCTGATTTGTTTTAAATAATTTTTGAATTTACCATCAAATTCCCAAACCCTTCTGTTTGTTGTAAAAACAGTTCCCGTCCAATAATCTATTTTTTGATATTTTAATGCAGAGGAAATGGCCCTTTGTAATGAGAAAGACGGCATTGCTGGAACTTCGATTGGGAAATAATCATTTGAAGTACCTTCTCCTCTAATAGCTCCAATAGGTAAAATAAAATCTCCTATTTTAATTCTCTTTTTTAATCCACCGCATTTGCCTAAAAAAAGAACAGCCTTAGGCCTTATTGCAGATAATAAATCCATTATGGTGGCAGCATTTGGACTACCCATTCCAAAATTTATTATTGTAATATTTTCATGTGTGGCTGATGGCATGTTCTTATCAAGGCCATCAACATTAACATTATTGATTTTAGCAAATTCGTCAACGTATTTTTGAAAATTAGTAAGTAATATGAATTTTCCGAATGAAGTTATTTTTATTCCAGAATATCTTGTAATCCAATCCTTTACAATATCTTTTTTAGTTTTCATATTACAAATTTACTGCATTTTCATTAAATTGAATAATAATAGACTAAACTATTACATGGAGATAAATAATACCTTTTTTCCAGAAAAATTGTATTCCTGCTGGCACCCTGTTGGTTATAGTGATGAAATAAAAATGGACTCACCGTTTGGTACATTTCTTTTGGATGAAGCAATTGTGATTTGGCGTACATCTGATGGCAAGATTCATGCTATGAAAGATCTTTGTATTCATAGAGGTACTGCATTATCATTAGGCTGGTTAAAAGATGATTGTATTGTTTGCCCTTATCATGCATGGCAATATGATAGGAATGGTGAATGTGTATTAATACCTCAAGCTCCAAATGCAAAAATCCCCAGCAAGGCTAATACGCCTAAATATAATTGTATGGAACAATTTGGAATTGTATGGGTGGCTATTAATAAGCCTGTCTATAATCTGCCAAATATTCAAGAGTTTAATGACAAAAAATGGCAATTTATTAATACTGGGCCTTTTGAATGGGATAGTGATAGTTCTAGACAAGTAGAAAATTTTACTGATTTTGGTCACTTCCCCTGGGTACATCCAGGACTCTTAGGTGATCCTGAGCGTCCATTAGTTCCAGAATGTAAAGTACAGGTAAAAGGATCCGTACTTCATTATTCTATTGTAAGGCCTGAAACTTCTAATACAAATGATTTTCCAATTTTTGCAAATAAAGAAGTTGTAAAACCTGAAAGAAGAAGTGTTTATGAACTACATCTTCCTTATACTATTTTATTAAGATTAGGATGGGGTGGTGAAAAAGGTATGATTTACTTTTTTGCATCACAACCGATTTCAAAAAATAAATGTAGAGGATATTGTATTGTAGGTCGCAACTATAATCATGATGAGCCAGAATCTGTTATTCAAGATTTTGAAAAAGTAATTTTTGATCAAGACAAAAGAATTGTGGAATCTCAGAGACCTCAACAAGTTCCATTTGATCTTTCAGAAGAATTGCATCTAAAATTTGATTCAGTTGCTATGAATTATAGAAGAACTATGAAAAAAGAAAAATTATATTATTAATTATCTACTGGCCCAATAGTCCCACTCGCCAGAAGCAACATACCTTTCTAATACATTATCTAGGTTTAGTTTAATTCTTTTTTTAAATGGATCATTTAGAGATTTGGTATCGATAAACTGCATTATAACAGTACTAACTATTTTTATAATTTCAGATTTAAGGAAATTGATTCCTCTACTCATTATATTATTTTTATGAAACTGCTGCACCTTTCCCTTAATAGAATCTTCCTTGCCTAAATAAAAAGATTTTGTAGATCCAGAAATCTTAACAATGCAATTATAGGTAGCCCATCTCTTATCAAATCCAATAGAAATAATCGGGGCAAGGTGCTTATTATTCTTTTTTAAAAGTAGTGCAACTTCCAGTTGATAATCCTCAACTATCTTAATTCTGCTATTAAGATCTTTTAATTTCTCAGAAAGCCTTTTCCTTGTTTTTAGTAACCTTTCATATTCAGGTGCTAAAGACTCCAATTCATTTAATTTACTTAACTCTTCTTTGTTTAGAAAATTGCCCTTTAGTAATTTTAAGGAAAGATTTGACTTCATATAATAAAATATATGAGCAAATATAATGAATGATTTAACTCTATACTAATAAGATATGTTTTTTTTATTAGTATAGAGTTAATAAAAATTAATTAGTCAATAGAAATGTCTCCTTTTGTTTGTGACCAGGAAATAATTTTTCCATTTTCAACTTGATACCATTCATTATAAGTTCCATCAGATCCATCAAATCCTGCATTAACCCATTCTCCTCTATTATTACCATAATCGGTCCCCTCAGGTTTTGAAGGTTTAATAGAAAAAGCATATCTGAATTTCCACTCTCCAGAATTTCCTTCAGCAAGACCTTCCTGATATTGTTTTTCTATAATTGCAACGAATTCATCTCCATTAGAAGCTTTTTTCCCATCTTCAAATTGTAGAACAGCTCCATCTGCAATAAATGATTTTAATGCATCATAATCTCTTACTGCCCAAGCTTTATCCATAGCAACTACAACATCAACTGATGCTTGACTCCCCATCATAACTGTTTGACCTTCATTAGGAGCAAACCCATTAGTTTGAACCTCACATTGGTGATCTGCTTGACCGCACGAAGTTAAGATCAAGATTAAACTAAAAACATATATAAAATTTTTCATAAAAAATAATTTAAAATTAGTTTCCGAATATAATTATTTTTTTTAAAAATAACTCCAATATCAGAACTTTTAATAGATTAACTTATGATAATCTAAACCATAGGCATATCTTCTTCTTTTAAAATTATTGTAAATTGTAGGTATGAATTGGAAATGTAAACACACTTGGAAAAGAGCAAGAATAAATACTCTATGGTGTTTATTAGGCTGTTCTATTGGAGACTTTGGAACAATATTCTATTTTCAAAATGTAGAACACGATTGGAGTACCTTTGAAGTAATGAGTTTAGCATTGGTAAACGGATTGTTAACCTCTATTGTTTTAGAAACAATAATTCTTCTAAAACAAATGGGTTTTAAAATTGCGTTAAAAACTGCCTTAGGTATGAGTTTTATATCAATGTTAGGAATGGAATTATCTATGAATATTACTGACGCACTATTAACTGGTGGTGCGGTATTAACTTGGTGGGCAACACCAATAATGTTATTTATGGGGTTCATAACGCCACTACCTTATAACTATTGGAGATTAAAAAAGTATAATGTAAGTTGTCATTGAATTAAAAGAAGAGGATATTCTCTAAATAAAAGCTTTATTATTTTTTAGGGTAATAAACTATTTTATTATATGCATTCTTTGCTATTAAATCTTTAGAATATAATAATTTGAAATACTCATCATTAGCCCAAGATTCATATAAATTTCTATAGAAAGGGCTTGAAGGGTCTCCAGATTGGCCGGGAGAATTTGTTGCAATGCTATTATCCCAATCTTTTGTGTCTATTATTACTCTAAAGCTAGCGCCAGAAGACTGATTTAACCCTGAGCCTGTTGATCCAGGAGTATAACTATTACCTCCTCTAGGGTATGTTTTGAAACTAATTATTTTATTTATAGAATCATTCACAACATCATCAAGAGAGTGGCTAACCTTAATGTGTTTGTAATTACTTTGACCATAAATCCAGTCATTAACATTACTTCCGAATCTATTTTTTAAATCTTGTACTGATGACATAAAGACATTCTCTAAAAAATTATTTTTTTCTTCAACTTCAAAAGAATTAATTTTTTCTATAATCTTATAAAGCTGAACCCCTAATAAATTTCTTACTTCTTCAGGCACATACTCCATATAGAAAGAATATATAAGTTGTCTCTCAAAATTCACATAAATAGTAGCTTCTACTGAGTTTTTAAATAACTTATTATCCCATTTTTCAAGCATAGAAATATATTTTTTAAACTCTTTCTTAAAACTTACTTTTAAAAGCATTTCAGTTAATTGTTCAGATGGCAAAGAATGGTAGTCTACCTGTAGCTGTTTCATATCATCCATAGTAAATTTTGTATTACTTTTTAACACATCATTTACCCTGTCTCCTCTATAAGGGTCAGACCAGTTAAAACCTATAGCATTCCAATTTGTATATGTCTCAGGAGTAACATTTTGATTAGCAGTAGCAAAATAGTTAGATACAGGATTATAGGTGTTTGGCTTATCAATTATTGGTAGATAGCCATCCCATTCATAATCACCATTACCTAGAACTGGAACCATTCCGCTATGATTATTTCTTATAGGTGCTATTCCCACTGCCTGCCAACCAATATTTCCCATTTTATCAGCCCATACCATATTCTCTCCAGGAATATTACTGTAGTTGCATGCATCCCTAAATTCTTCCCAAGTTTTAGACTGATTCATTCTCAAAGATGCAAGATACGGAGACCCTCCTACCTCCAACCAACCACACCTCATTGCATAGGCTCTATTATCTACACTATCTATTAGTGTTACTGGACCATGTACTGAATAGTATAGCGTTACCTTCTGATCCTTCATCCCCTTCACGGGAATAGATTCTTCTATTGTAGTAAACTCATTCCATTTACCATTATACCTGTACTCATTAAAATTATCAGGATTGAGTTCATAAACATATAGATCCTCAGCATCTGTTCTAAAAACAGTAAGTCCCCACGCACCAAATTCGTTATGACCTATAGAAATCCCAGGGATCTCAGGCTCTCCACCTCCTATCACGTTCCAACCTGGAGCTACTAAATGAGATATGTATCTTAAAGAAGGTCCCACTATTGTCCTATGTGGATCATTCGCTAATATCGGATATCCAGTGTTTGACTTGCTTCCAGATATTGCCCAGTTATTACTGCCTATAGAAAACTCATCCATTTCATGGAATGAATTATTAAAAGATATTTCTTTATTTAATTCTTTTCTATACTTCTCTACAATGTGTTCCTTTTTAAATTTGACAGGTCTTCTATAGGCATTATATAAGGCTAAGATGTCTTTATCCAAGTCATTTTTTCTTATTTTTTTATGCAGTTTTAAAGAGGGATCTTTAGGATGAAACCACATCAAGTCTTTTACTTTTTTTTCTCCTATCCTTGAAACAGCCCTTCCTATGTTAAGTTCCTGACTAATATTTCCCAAAAGTCCTTGATGTCTAGATATGACAACTTCTGGAGTCCATAACTCTGGCTTAATATCTAATAAGATAAATTCTATAGGTAATTTATTAGGATCTTTATTAGCCTCGTCAATGTATGCATTTACTCCCTTAACATAAGAAGTAATTATTTTGTATCCATCATCATGATAATGATTTAACTCATCCTCAATATTCCCTCTAAATTTAAATAATCTAGTTCCTATATCTCTTTGTAATTCATCAACACCTAATATTTCTGAAACTGTTCCTGTAGCTTGTCTTCTCCATACTTCAAACTGAAACAACCTGTCTTTCGCAGCTAGATATCCTTGTACAAAAAACAAGTCTTCTTGATTATTAGCATAAATATGATTTATACCATTATTATCTCTGATTACCTCTACTTCATCAATTAAATTATTTAATTGATTTTTTGTGGAACAGCTAATAATAAAGCAAAAAAAAGGTAACGTTAAAAATATATATAGTAGTTTTTTCATACATACAATTTACAATAATTAGATGAAGGCAATTAGTTCTTAATAGCGTTATCTATCTCTTTATTTAAATCCTTGTTCGTTAGTCTAGAAAATTTTATTGAGGCCAATAATCCTAAAACAGAAAATAGAACTAAAATTGTGAATACGTACTGATGACCAAGTAATCCAGGATATTTGTCTAAAAGATAGCCAATGATTGGGGTTGCAAAAATATCAGGAGTATACCCAACAACAGAAATCAAACCAACAGCTGTGCCTGTTAATATAAGGGGGATACGTCCTTCTTGCATAATAGAGAAATATAAAGCACGAATAGCATATGTTCCAGTAGCAACAATGATTAATGAAAAGTAAAAAACAAGATTCATATTTAATTGAACCATTCCAAATGCAAATATTAATGACCCTATTAACATTGTAATAAAACCAATAATAATCAAATAAATGTAACTTGTTTTATCTGCTATTAAGGCAATTATTACACAAACTAATGGTCTAAGGTATAATTGTAATGACCCAATATTTGCAGCCTGTATATGATCGAATAGCATAACTTCAGAAGCATATAAAGAGTAAATATCTGTAACCTTATATCCCATATATGCGGAAATTATAATAATCATTATAAGCCATACCGATTGAATTTTTAAAACCGTTTTAATATTAGAATATGAATTTAACGAGTTTGTTTTTTTAAGTTCGTCTTTCTGATCCTTTTCCATAAAAAAGAGCACTAAAAATCCTGTCAAAAACACCATAAATGATGAAAATAAAATAACATATCTAAATGCTTCTTTACGCTCAATTAAATTTGCAGATTCAATATCGTGTGTCAAAAAGGTTGAAAAAATTAGCACTCCTAAACTCCCCATTGAGGCAGCAACTAACCCTCTTCCTCCGTCTAAAAATGCAAAAGCTTTCCCCTGATTTTTGGATCCTCCCCATACACGGGTAGCTTTTATCATAGCTCCCCAAAATAAAAACACAGTTGTAAGGCCCCAATAACCATATAAAATTTTTAAAATAAAGTAGGATGGATACCCTGCTAAAACTACCCCGCCTAAAGCTGTAAAGAAAAGGGAAACTGCTATTAATTTCTTAGGTTGAAACCTGTCTGAAATTACACCCCCATATACATAAGATAGCAATGCCATTGTTCCATATACGGAAAACAAGCTTCCTAGCTGAAGATTATTTAAATTGAACACTTCCAAGAATGTAGGTCTAAACACTCTAGGCAAAACATATGGTAATAAAAAAATTAATTCTCCAGAAAGTATTAATAGAGTTATACTTAAAAAAGAACCCTTTTTAAGTAGAGGATCTTTCAATTTAATTTTTATTGCTTTTTTACAATTTACAATAATTTTAAAAGAAGAAGATATATGGAGTAGAAGATATGCCTATGGTTTAACAGATGAGCTAAAATTTTTTAAAGTTTCTTTTTTATATTAGCTTCTATTTTATCTTCCTCTGCTTTTTTATTTTTTTTTATTCTTTCATCTAATTCTTCAACACTTATTCCTAGTTTCTCTGCTAATTTTTCTTTAGTATTCATCTAGTTGTTATTTAGTTGTTGCATGAAACAATATACATAATAATTTTATTTATCTACATCTGAAGTCTTGCCTATGGTTTAGATGCTTACATTATTCCAAGTTGCTGATAAAAGCTTAGAAAATCCATAAAATCTTGTTCTACAGCAATTTTTCCATCTTTCATTTTAACAAGTGTAACTCCTGAAATGTTAACTTTATTTCCAGTTGCTGGTACTCCAAAAAAATCTCCATCGTGCGTTCCTTTAAAATTCCAATGTTTAACCATTTTATCACCTTGACCAAAAACATCAACCATTGTGAATTCTGCATCAGAAAACCCAATTAAATAGTTATTATAATATGCCTTAAAATTTTCAATTCCTGCAATATTTTCAGGGTCTACAACTGCAGTAACGTTAGTGTCGAATGAAGCCTCATTAATCAAATCAATTTGCCTATCGTTAATTACTTTATCCCACACAGATTTATACATTTCTATATTTTCAGATAATTGCATTTCTGCTTTTTCTAATTCTAAATGTTTTTCAGACGAATTATTACAACTTACTATTATCAAAGAAATAAGTAAAAAAGCAAATCCAATTAAAAAGTTGTTATTTTTCATATTAATTATTTTAGTAAAATTATCATACCTACAATTTACATTATCGGCGCGAGTTTAATTTCAATTCTTTCGCCAACATTGGTTTCAATGTGTATGGAAAAAATATCTCCTTCAGAGCGCTGATAACTGAGACTGCGATGAGCGCCATCACTAACTCCTTTGAAGGCTAAATATCTATCTCCCACTTCAGTTAATTCAAATTTATGAATTCGAGAATAAGTTGCACTTATATTTTCTGGTTCTAGCGAGTTGTTAAAGATTTGTAGATTTAATTCTAGACTGCCATTAATTTCCCTTATATGAATGATTTCAACAAATCTTGTGTCTGATTCTTTTGTAGAGCGAACTAAAGCAGTAATAGTCCCAGAGCGAGGAGGCAACCATGTTTGTTCTAAGATTCCTCCATCATGCGAACCCTCTCTTTGACCGATTAACCACTCCAGTTGATATACTGATGTCGTAGAACTTTCCTCTCCACTAACGACTGCAGGAAACTCAAGTAAAGTACTGTTTTCTTCAATTCTTGATGTAGAGTAGTCACAAGCAAAAACAAGTGGAATAAATAGTAATAGTAGAAGGAGTTTTTTCATAATTCTAATATACTTGAAGACAATTTATTAATTATTTTTTCGAGGTAATCTATTATCAAGCATTGCGGTATGATATACAAATGAAGCAACAATTACAGCATTCTTTTTTATATCTTCAATTGGGATAGTATCATAATAATCAAGATTAGTATGCCCACCTGTACCTCCCACTCTATCTTGCAAAAATTGGAAAGCTGGTAAACCTACCCTATCAAATGGAATATGATCAGTACTGCCAACACTTTGTGATCCGATAGTAGTCATTCCAAGATCTTTAAAGGGTGCCATCCAAGCTGTAAATGCTTGTCGGACATGTTCATTATCTTGCAAATAAATTCCACGGTACTGACCCGGTCCATAATCCTGATTAAAATAAGCAGAAAATTTATCATAATCTCTTTTTTTACCAATGGCAGGATCATTTGGATTACCAAAATGTTTATTTACGTATTCCCTAGAACCGTGGATTCCCTGTTCTTCACCTGACCAAAGAGCGATACGAATAGTTCTTCTGGGTTTGATATCAATTGCTTTTAATATACGCATAGCTTCTAACATTACAGCTACACCTGAAGTATTATCACTCGCGTTTGGACTAGCATGCCACGTATCAAAATGAGCACCTAACATAACTACTTCATCTTTAAGATCTGTTCCTGGGATTTCACCTATAGTATTTCGGGCTTTTCTTCTATTTTTGCCAATTTTATTTCTTATTTCTAACTCTATTTTTATTGGAATGTCTCTTTTTGCAATACGAACCATCCTGTTGTAGTGTTCAGGTGTAACAGCAACAATTGGCAAATGATCTAGTGTTTCTTCACGTCCCCATTTATCTTGCTTAGCACCTGGGCGAGCGAACCCTCTAACCGCTGCAATCCATCCACTACGCGATTCTAATATTGCTATTACTCCTTCATCTTTAAAAAAAGAATTTCTTTCAATTGCTGAAACTAAATCAGGATTAGATGGAGGGCGAGGTCCTATTGATTCCTTTGGAAATGGTTTTTGTGAAATCTCAAACAATTCACTATCAGTATATCTAGGAGTACCCTTACTATACCTATCTAAATTAATTTTTGGTGGTGGCGTAGCTAAAACAGCTTTCCCTCTAAGTTTACCTCTATACTTTTTTAAATCAGATTTAGTTATTATTTCCACAAGGCTAACAGATAATTTTTTTCTACCATCTATCCCTGGAGTATGTGATATTGGATAACCAACCATTACTTGTCTATCTGGTTCTAAGAGATGAAGAGAAAAATATTCATTATCCCAACTAACTCCATAATCCATGAACGGTTCAAGTTTAGTATTTTTTAACCCAATGCGCTTCATCTCTTTAACTAACCAATCTTGAGCACGCCTCATATCTTCTGAATTAGTTAGACGGGCTCCTAGCACATCTGTCATATAAGATAAAGTATTGGCAATTTCAGAACGCTGAAAACCTTCTTCACGAATTTTTGCGACAGTTTCCAAATCTACTTCATATGTAAGTTGCCCAAAAGAAACAAGTGGAATAAATAGTAATAGTAGTATTAGTTTTTTCATAATCTAAATATAAGAATTGTTGGATTAAAAGAAGAAGATATGCCTATGGTTTAGTTACCAAGAAGTACTTTTTTTAAAGGTGCAGCTTTTTTGTCATATTCTTCTTGAGTTATAATTCCCATATCTAAAAATTCCTTCAATTCTAATAATTGTTTTTTAGCGTCTTCTTTTGTTACAACATAACTACCGTCTTGATTTTTTAAACGAAAAGTTATTGTAACCTTTGGAAAAACTCCAATTCCCTGCTTTTTTTTACTAACATCTACAATTTCATATTTGTATGATTTTCTTGCACAAAATTCTTCGATATGTTTCATAGCTCTCTTTTCAAGAGTCCTTAAACCAACAAACCCTGTACTTCCAACCTTTGTAACTAAATATGTTCCAGACCCCATACTTCTTAAACCTTCCTCAGTAAATTGACCAGCATAACCTGACACAACACTTAAATTAGTGGTCTCTCCTGCTTTTTGTTGAGAATAACTAAAACAGGTAAAAATAAATAGTAAAATAAATAATAGTTTTTTCATACCTACAATTTACAATAATTTTAAAAGAAGAAGATACATGGTTTAATTGGGATTTTGTTGTTTGTAGTTTTTTTGTTCTTTATGTGCTTTCGTTATCTCGTTTTTTAATTCTCTATACTTTTTTGGATCAGTCATTTTTTTTAGTGAATTAATCGTGATTGAACTTTGACTTTTTTCGTAATTGTTAAGTCGACAAGTTGGTAAAACGTAAAAATCCCATTGTTCCATTTTTAATGGCTCAATAGTATTCTGGTCTTTATGTTTTAAATGGCAGAATACGTAAAGGTCTGCGGGTCTTGTTGGTTCTGCTTGGTATATATTTTTTTCTGCATCCCAATATCTGGCAGGTTTAATTGAGAAGGAAATAGCTGAAAACCTCTTTTGATTCCAACTTTGGATGTATGCTGAAGATTTGACTTCTATTTTTATTCCGTTATCAGTTGTCAAGTCATAAGAATCCCATTCGTTTCTTAAATTTTCAGGATTTAGTCCAACCGCTGTTCCAACAATAAATTCGGCAAACCTTCCACGAGTTGCATTGCTCAATATATCAGATACGCTCCACCTCCAAAAGTCCAACAAGTTATAGTTTGTATTCTGTCCATTGTCTGTTAAATTTTCTTCTCCAGTTTTCGTACTTGCTTTTATTTCTTTGAGTTCGTTCATTATCTACAATTTACAATAATTTTAAAAAAAATAATATGTTAACTATAAACCTCAAATTATTAAGCTGATTCAATAATCGTTCCAAATATATTGCTTTGACTGAACTATTCTTATTATTTCTCTACCAAGTTCTGCAAAAAAAGGTATTCCAATAGAATCATATTCATAAACATCATCATTATAAATATGATTATTATTTACCTTTATTGTTGCTGAGAGAATAATTGATATATTATCAGTTTTAATATAAGCACCTTCGGTTAGATATCCATAAGCACTTCCTACTTTATTAAATATTTTTATTTTATCAGAATTTATTTCCTTTTTGTCGCCGTAAACAAAAAATTTTACATAACTGTCAAAATATTTTTCTCTATCATAGCCTGCATCTTTTGGTAATATAGACATAGATTTTTTTAAAAATGCAATTTGATTTTCTTCAAGTTTTAGTTTGTTTTTATTTTTGAATTTTTCAGGAAAGAAAATAAGTTTAATAAGATGATTAAGTTCATTTATTGGTAAATAATTTCTTCTTGAGAAATCTATTGGTTTAGAAATTAAAACACCTTTATTATTTATGTGCCCAATTCCTTTATAAAGTTTATTAAGATTTAGTTTTTCTAAATTTTTATTATTCCTACTAGGAAATTCTACTATTAGTGAATCATTGGGGTGAAATATTAGTTTTTTTGTTTTTGTGTCTGACGAGTTTTCTATAGATAAACGATGAAAAATTTTAGATTTTCTCATTCCTTTTTGTTTTAACTTTTCATTTATATAATCTTGTCCTAGAAATTCAAAAAGTCGATTATTAGATTCATTACTGCTTATTGAGAACACAGATATAATTTCCTTTCTAATAGTAGTGATGATTGAATCATTTTCTACTTTAAATGGAGTATCTAGATTTATTTCAGGATTTTCATTAAGTTTTTCCATTGCAAAAATTGCTATAGGAAGTTTTACAGTACTTGCAGGATAGAAATAATTTTTTTCAACTATTTGATAGTTGTAGTCCTTAAATTTATTTTTTCCTTTATCAGTATTAATTACTGAGAGCTTTATTTGAAGATCGTGACTAGATATATTCTTTTTTACCTTTAGAATCTTTTCATTATTAGAATTAAGAGCTAATTCAATTGGAGAAAGTTGGCTTTTGCAAGAAAAAAGTAATGATACACAAAGTATTTGATAAAAAAACTTTCTCATGCCTACAATTTACAATAATTTTAAAAGTAGAAGATACATGATTTCTAAATAGTCTTTTCCTAAACAACTGCCCGCAGGGCATGCTCTTAAATACTAACCCTTTTTTTTGAACATAGCTATCCTGTATTCAAGCTTGTAACTATTTGTATATAGATAAGTATATTTTATTAGATAAATATTTATAGTAATATCTATACATAAAATTTATAGAATTATATAGATATAAATATCTGTATAATTAGAAATAAGTATTTAGAAACATATAAGAAAGAAACTTCTTACAGTAGCCAAGTTACAAGCTATTTTTTTTAGAATCAAGTTTAGTTTTCAACGAAAGCGGGTTAGTTATCAAGTTAATTAATTAATGTTTTATTAAATATAATAGTTGCCACTTTTATTAAAGACTGCCATATAACTGCCAAAAAATTGTAACTTTATATTGTAACTATTAAAACAAGAAACCTCCGATTTCTCGAAGGCTTTATTTGTGTAGTGTAGCGGCTCTGCTTGCTCCTCCTCAAAGACTCGAACTTTGGACCCTCTGATTAACAGTCAGATGCTCTAACCAACTGAGCTAAGGAGGA
>Ga0209089_10003609_pt1 | contig 13130 bp, 12 predicted proteins | sample ArcticOcean_MG_C_FD_187431 | JGI IMG/M metagenome (GOLD analysis project Ga0209089, IMG submission 187431) | Marine microbial communities from western Arctic Ocean - ArcticOcean_MG_CB2_150 (SPAdes) (version 2) | ecosystem: Environmental > Aquatic > Marine > Oceanic | place: Arctic Ocean: Canada...
CTTTATCCCAACGCACTTTATGCAGAAATTGAAGTTGATTACGTTGATGAAACAATCACTCTGATAAGAGGTCACAACTATCCAGAACCTGAAATATCAAACGGCTTTGATTGGAAGTTTGATAACACACATCCATACGAATATGATACTCTGTGTTTAGATATGGAATTTTACCAAATTGAAAACGGTTGGATGACTAACTGTTATCCAGAAAATTTTTTCTTGCAAAGCACTGAATCGCTTTTTAATTTACTGAAATTAGTTAAAGATCTATAGCGGGGAGTAGATTTGAACTACTGATTTTCGGGTTATGAGCCCGACGGGATGACCTGACTTCCCCACCCCGCTGAACAAAAATTCTTTATACGTTATATACGCCTTTATCCAAACTTGTAATTATTATTACGATTTGGAGTAATTTGGTTATGGATAAACGAATTAGAATTGGCGGAATAGTTGCAGCAATAATTTTTGCTATTCTAATATGGGTTTCTCCTTCTAATCCTCCACCAATTCCAGAACCTACTACAGAATATGGTAATGAATATGTACAAATTTTAGCTACTAATTTGGAAAAACCTTGGGCTATTGATTTTTCTGGTGATAAAATATTTGTAACAGAAAAAGCTGGACAGGTTAGAGTAATAGAATCTGGAGTACTACTTGACGATCCATTGGCTACATTAAGAACTGCAAATGTTTTTGGTGGAGGACTACTTGGAATTGCAGTCCATCCAGCTTTTGACAGCAATCATTTCATCTACGTCTATTATACGTACGAAAGTGATGGTGTACTTTGGAACAAGATTCTTAGAATTACTGAATCAAACAATAAGCTAGCTGCTGCAAAAACAATATTTGATAATATACCAGGATCCGCATATAACAACGGTGGAATTATCAAATTTGGTCCAGATGGGAAACTCTATGTAGGTACTGGCTATGTTTCAGATTCTCATGGTCCTCAAGATATCCAATCACTGGAAGGAAAAATTCTTAGATTAAACGATGATGGAACAATACCAAACGATAATCCTTTCTCAGATTCCCCTGTATTCTCATTTGGACATATGAATACGAAAGGCTTGAGCTGGGATAACGAAGGAAATCTTTTTGTGGCCGAAATGGGTCCTTCCAAAAACGATGAAATCAATTTAGTTCAGCCAGGAGGAAATTATGGATGGCCAGAACAGGAGTGTTCTGGTAGTGAACAATTTGTTGATCCTATCAACTGCTATGATCCAGCCATAGAACCTGGCGGTATTGTATTTTATTATGGGGACAAGATCAAACTAGATAATCCTCTTGTATTAGCAAGTTTACGTGCTTCACATCTATTTAATCTGGAAATTGATGAAGACGAAGTAAAATCTCAAGTAAGCATACTAAGCGGACTGGGTAGGATTAGAGATGTTGCTGTGGGACCTGATGGTTATCTATACCTGATAACCTCTAACACCGATGGAAAAGGTTTTCCTGATGCAAGTGATGATAAATTGTTGAGGATAATGAAGTGAAATGGCAGATTCATCAATATCAAAATTTTTTGAAAAATCACTAAAAGAAAGACTTGGCGTAGTGGCAGATTTTTCTGGCTTGTCGCAAGATGAGTTGAAAATAATTGAAGATGCAACTGGCGGTATTTCCTACAATCAAGCTGACAACATGATAGAAAATGCAATAGGCACATTTTCATTGCCGTTAGGGATTGCTACAAACTTCCGAATTAATGATAAGGACTATCTGATTCCAATGGTGATCGAAGAACCATCTGTTATTGCAGCAGCCTCAAAGGCTGCAAAGATTGCAAGAATTCATGGAGGTTTTAAGGCTAAATCTGAACAATCATACAGCATCGGTCAAATTCAAATAGTAAATGTTGACGTTCAATCAGCCATACCTAAGGTTATTGGAGCTTCAACTGAAATTCTAAATCTAGCTAACTCAAAAAGTAACACACTTCCCAAAATGGGAAAAGGCGCAAAGGAAGTTTCCTGTAAAGAGATACAAACTGACTCTGGCAATATGTTAATTGTAGAATTACTAATTGATGTTGGTGACGCCATGGGCGCAAATGTAACTAATACAATGTGTGAAGCAGTTGCACCAATGATAGAAGAATTAACTGGCGGAAAATCTCTCCTCAGAATTCTATCAAATTATTCTACAAAAAGAATGGCTAATGCTTCTGCAGTATTTGACAAAGATGCTGTTGGCGGAGAGAATGTTGTCGATGATATCATCTTAGCATTTCAATTTGCTGAAAATGATCCGTATAGAGCTGTAACTCATAACAAAGGTGTAATGAACGGTACAATTTCTGTCGCTAATGCAACAGGACAGGACAGCAGAGCTATTGAAGCTGCAGCTCATGCATATGCAGCTAAAAGTGGTTCTTACCGTTCTTTGACAAAATGGACAAAAGACGCAGACGGAAATTTGGTTGGAGATTTTGAATTACCACTCTCTGTTGGTATAGTTGGTGGAGTTATCCAGCATCACCCAATTGCAAAAATTTGTACAAAGATACTTGGGGTTTCTACCGCTAACGAGCTTTCCTGCATTATGGCTGCAGCAGGTTTGGCACAAAATTTTGCTGCCATGCATGCCTTGGTAACTGAGGGAATCCAGAAGGGGCACATGAAGCTTCATGCAAGAAAAGAAAGCAAAAATTGACAGATCGCATTTATATTAGCTAGAGATGTCATGATAAAAATTGCACCAGTAAAATTTTCAATTCCTAAAGGAAGCCTAGAAGAGGCTACATTCAAGCTACTAGAAGAATCATGGACAAAAGTTAGGCGAAGACCAAGAACTTACCGTGTATTCTTGGACGACCCAGATATTCAAGTTAAAATGCTACGTCCTCAAGAGATTCCAACTCTAGTCGGAGACGGTTTGTATGACGTAGGCATCACTGGACAGGATTGGGTTGATGAAAACAAGGCAGATGTTGAAAAATTACTTGATTTAGAATACGGAAAAATCAAACTCGTAATCGCCATTCCAGACAATTACAAGTACAAGTCTCTTGACGACATGATTTTAGATTACGGAAAGAAGAAAAAGACACTCAGAATTTCATCAGAATATCTTACAAACGCTTCAAAGTTTATAAAAAAATGCAAGTCCTACAAAAAACTTTACGGTTCTAAAGATCCCCAAATTGTTACTCCTTGGCTACGATTGGGAACTAACAAAAACGTTCAGATTCATCTATCTTTCGGCGCAACAGAAGCCAAGCCACCAGAAGACGTTGACGCTATAATGGATGTAACCGAAACGGGAACAACTTTGAAACAAAACCAATTGAAGATTGTAGACACAGTCATGGAGTCAAGTGCACACTTGATTGCCAACAAGAAATCTCTAAAGGACAAGCAAAAACGTCAGAAAATATTTGATATTGTTACACTGATGAGAGGTGCTGTTCAGGGCAGAAAATACCTACACATTTACATGAACGTGAAGGAAAAGAATCTGAAAAAACTGCTAACAGAAATTACCTCTCTTAAGAGACCTACCATCAGCCCACTCAGTGAGAAGGGCTGGTATGGCGTAAACACTGTAATCCCCAAGTCAGAATTTCACAAATTAGTTCCTAAACTAAGAAAGCTTGTACAGGGATTGGTAGTTCACGAGCCAAGACAAATACTGGAACTTGAGGAGATAAAGCGTGACGAAGAGAATTGATCAAGATATTACAAGTTCGTAATATCGACAGCTTTGTAGAATCCAGACGTCAAAAGACCTCAGAAAAAGACAGGAAAACAGTTCAGGCTATACTGAATGACGTAAGAAAAAATGGAGATTCTGCTGTTAAGAAATACGAACGAAAATTCAATGGAAGAAAGACTTCACAATTACGCATAAGTGCAAAAGAGATCAAGGAAGCACGGTCTAAAATTAGTAGTGAGGAAGTTACTGCACTCCAAACTATGTCAGCCCGTCTCTCGAACTCCTCGCCCAAGATACAGATTCGTGGCTACGGAAAATTTGTGGCAATTCCAAGTGTAGGTTGCTATATTCCTGGCGGACAGGCAAGATATCCTAGTTCAGTAGTAATGTCTGTAATTCCCGCAAAAATTGCTGGTGTCAAAAGAATTGTAGTTGTCTCTCCGCCTGGCCGTGATGGAAAAATTGATCCATTAACAATTGTAGCTGCAAAGAAATGCGGTGCCACTGAGATTTACAAAATTGGTGGTGCACAGGCAATTGGCGCACTGGCATATGGAACAAAATCCATATCCAAGGTTGATAAAATTGTTGGACCTGGAGGAAAATTTGTTAGCATTGCCAAATCACTTGTCAGTGATCAAACAGCTATTGACATGGTTGCAGGACCAACAGAGCTTGGAATTATAGCAAATGCAAGTTCAGATCCTGAACTAATAGCATTAGATCTAATCTCCCAGGCAGAACACAGTAAGGATACGATGTGCTTTGTGATAACACAGTCAAAAACCATTGCAAAGCAAATTCAAAAATCAATTGAAAAGTTAATTCCAGGTACAGAAAGAAGCTCAATAATCAAAGAAAGCATATCAAAAAATGGATTCATTGCTATATGCAAGAATGAATATGAAGTGATTGAATTAGCAAACAAGATTGCACCAGAACACATGGAACTGATGGTGGGAAATGCCAAAACACTTTCAAAAAAGATTACCGGCGCAGGCTTATTGCTAATAGGAAAAAATACACCATCTTCTGCAAGTGATTACCTTCTTGGCACCAATCACATACTTCCAACTAACGGATTTGGAAGAACAAGAGGCGGACTGTCTGTTTTAGATTTTCTAAAGCTACAGACTGTGATTGAATCTAAAAAATCAGGATTAAGGAAGATTTCAAAATCACTAAAAGTACTAACAGACGCGGAAGACTTGCCAAACCACTACAAGGCAGTGAAGAGGAGATTAGATTGAACAAAGAATTCCAAAAGAAACTAAACGAGTTGTCAAAACTTTCTGGATATGAAAAACCAAAGAAGATTTCGGGTTCGTTAAAGTTGGACTCCAACGAAAACTTTGTTATTGGAAAACAATTCCAGTCAGACCTAATCAATGCTGCAAAAAAACGCTGTGACATCAGAGAGTATCCGTTGGGCGGAACAGAAAAACTGATTGTTAAGCTATCCAAATACCTCAAAGTCCAATCAAACATGGTTGGGGTTGGAAACGGCTCTGATCAGATACTTGACTTGTTTCTTGCTAACTTTTGCACGAGAAAAACTAGAATTTTGACATCAGAGCCCACCTTTGCATTCTTTGAAGAGAGATGCAAGCTTTACGGAGTCAAAATGATCAAGGTTCAGTTTTCTGAAAGAATGACTCTTGATGTAGATCAGTTTCTGTCAAAATCAAAAAATGCAGACTTGATCTATATTGATTCGCCAAACAATCCTACAGGCTTTCAATTTTCAAAACAGGACATTCAAAAAATCATCAAAAAATTTAAGGGTCCTATCATCATAGATGAGGCCTATGGAGAATTTTCAGACTATTCAGTAGTCAATCTAGTAAAAAACAACGACAATCTAATTGTCATCAGGACATTCTCAAAGGCATTTGGATTGGCAGGTTTGAGATTAGGTTATTTTGTTGCAAACAAAAGATTCACTGACATCTTTTCACGAGTAATTCAATATCCATATCCACTCAACTCACTTGCAATTGAGGTGGGAATCTTAGCATTGCAAAAATCAAAACAAATATCACAAATTTTTTCCCTAATTAAAAAAGAAAGAGAGCGCGTGATTAAAAATCTAAGAGACTATGATATTTTTGATGTGTTTGACTCCAAAGCAAATTACGTACTATTTGACGCCAAAGGATCTGACAGCCGTGTTTATCACGCCCTAGCTGAACAAGGAATCTCAATAAGAAAATTGGGAAAGATTGGAAAACACAAAGGATGTCTTAGAGTCACAATCGGAACTAAGGAAATGAATTCAAAATTTTTACTTGCGATACGTGATCTGGTCAGATGAAAACTGACGAATTTGATTCCATCATATTTGATTGTGATGGGGTTTTGATTGATGTAACCGAATCATACGATGTAACGATAAACAAAACCATTTCCTACGTACTAAAAGAAATAGCAGACATTACCATAGATACACCATTAACTAATGAAATACTTTTAAAATTCAAATCAACTGGCGGTTTCAACGATGAAATAGACATTACGTATTCTGGAATTTTGTGTTTCATTGCTGCAAAGAAACTAAACAAAGATCCCGCCGAATTAATTCTTGACGTACTTAACAATGCAGATGACAGTGGAATAGCGTATATCGAAGATTTTCTGAACAAAATTGATGTGGATATTGCAGATATAAAATCGAGACTGGGTTATCCAAGCACGGACAAAAACGATTTGATCCACGCAACATTTGATCAGTTGTTTTTTGGTCCAGAATTATATAGCAAAATTTTCCAGAAAAAATCCAATTTCTCTGAAAAGGGATTTATCGAAAATGATAATGTTATTGTAAATTCTGAATTGATTGAAGCGTTAAAGAAAAAATTCAACGATAAAATTGCAATTGTTACAGGTAGAGGGTTTAACGCAATTAGTTCGTCCCTAAAAGAAATACTGAATCAATTTAATGTAGAAAATTCTGTTTTTCTTGAGGACGAGCCACGAGATCTCGCCAAGCCAAATCCACAGTCATTAATCAGAGCAATGAAGGGTCTTAATTCAAAAAATTGTCTGTATGTAGGCGATTCTATGGAGGATATGATTTTGGCACAAAAGACCTCAGAATTAGGTTTTAAGGCAACTTTTTGCGGAATCTATGGTTCAGGCAAACTACCTGATATGAGGAAAAAATTATTTGCTAAAAACAATGTACCATTAATTCTAGAATCAATCCACCAACTTCCTGACATCTTGATGATAAAATGAACGTAACATAGTAAAACTAAGGAGTGTTTTTTTAAACCATGATGATGCATATAACATGAAATTCATTGGATTTTTCGTTTTAACCATTTTTCTTGTTGGCATTTTAACAATTCCTGAATCATCTGCACAAGACGCGATACCAACATGGATCAAAAACAATGCAGGGTGGTGGGCTGATGATAGAATTGATGATTTTACATTCGCTCAGGGCATTGGTTTCTTAATAAAAAATAAAATTATCCAAATTCATGACTTGCCTACAACTCCAGATGGCGAAATATCTATTGAAAATGACATAGTTATTCCAACATGGATCAAAAACAATGCAGGATGGTGGGCTGATGATAAAATTTCAGATTCAGATTTTTTATCCGGAATTAAATTTTTAGTTGAAACTAACATAATTCAGTTCCAATCTGATGTGGATTATAAGAAAAGTAAGAACATTGAAAAACACTTGCTTGATTGGGATACAGTAGTTAACGATTCAACATATGCATATACAGGTTCCATTAAACTGCAAAAGAAGTTTTTTGATTATGATGTAAACTACACAGTAAGATACGATGCATCAAAAGGCGTTATTGGCGATAAGAGTGAACCAACTTTGCTTGAGTCTGGTATTTGGCTTTATCAAATTACTGGACGTGAACAATTTCTTGCTAATTCAAGAACTATAGCTAATTTAATCGAAGAATCGTACTTGCATCATTCAGGAATTGTGATGAATGTACATCCACTTACAAACACTCTCAACATTAACGAATCTCATACCAATCATAGCATTCTCTCTGATGTAGCACAACTTGCTTTATTAGACTCAAATTACGTGCAATTAACAAAAACCTTAGCAGACGCATTCATTGAACATGAAGTTAATCATGAAACAGAATTATTTTATGATGCGGTAACACTTGAGGGAGAACCAATATTTCATGACATGTATATGTCGTATGGAGGTGCGGCCGGTCTAGAATCTCTCTTGCTTGCGTATGAAGCTACTTCTGATACTACGTATCTAGATCAGGTCAAAAGAACGATTCTTGCATATTGGGATCTGAGAGATAAAGAAACAAATCTAATTCCATCATGGGTATATACAGACACTGGAGAAATAAAAGAGCCTTTCATGCAGCAATACGGTGCAGGAATTTTTTTGAAAGTTTTACTTCACCATTATTATCTAACTGAAGATAGAGACGTCTACAAGATTATCGAAGATTATACTGATGCCGTTGTTAGTTATTTCTGGGATGGCAAAACCTGGAATTATCGTGTTGACTATGATGGAACAGTTAGATCAGATGTTATTGAAGCGAATTATGGCAAACTAGATGACGCATTATTCTTGGTTTACGATTTGAATCCAACAAGATTCCAAAAGGCATATGATCTAGCGAAATTAGACTATGATTTTTCATTTAGAGATAAAATTACTATGGCAAATGGACTTGCCATTCATGCTGTAAAAGATGACGGTTCTCCTGCAAGCCGAGAGTCTATGATGACCTATGCATTCATAATTAACCAGAACCCTGCAGTCAGACTGTACCAAGATACGATGAATCCAGAATACATTATAGACATGAAGGATTTTTACGAGAAAGTTATTTCTCATCATAAAAGAGAATATGGATACATCTGGGGAATAGATGCTTACACATTAGAAGATACTCCATTAGGAGTAATGTTAAATCAGCGTGCAACAGGAATGATTGGAAATAAAATAAATTTGACATTCGTTCCATCAGATGATGTAAAGATTGTATGGACCAAGATTGGAAATTTTGAAATCACAGAGCCCTTCACAGTACATTTTAACCAACCGGGTAGATTTAACGCAATTAACTTTGATTATAAAGAAAAGTCCATATTTTTTGAAACCATTGAAAATGAGGGAACCATTACATTTTCAGGTGCGATAAAAAGTGTTTTAGTTGATGACCAAAGATATTCTAATTTTAACGGAAAGATACTAAATACTTTGGGAGGTAAGCATAGCTACAAGGTTACACTTGTGGATTAATAATGAATCAGATAGTTAGTATTAAATCAGGTTTAAGACCAAAGACAGACTCGGGATAAGCATGGAACCAAGAACATCAAAAATAAACAGAGAAACCAAGGAAACTAGCATTAAAGCTGCAGTTGATCTAGATGGATCAGGCAAGACTTCAATCCAGACTGGAATTAGCTTCCTAGACCACTTGATCACTTCATTTGCCAAACACTCGATGATTGATCTAACTGTAAAGGCAAAATCTCTGGACAACATAGAACACCATCTTATTGAAGACGTCGCAATAACAATCGGTACTGCAATAGACAAGGCATTAGGAGATCGTTCGGGAATTACTAGATTTAGCTACGCATCGGTTCCAATGGATGAATCTTTGGCGGAAACATCAATTGATTTAGTCAAAAGACCATTTACTAAAATTACACTGCTGATTAAGCGGACAAAGATAGAAGGAATTTCAAAGGAAGATATGGAGCACTTTTTTGCATCCCTTACACAGAATCTAAATTCATGTATACACATCACTGTAAAGTATGGTGAAAATGATCACCACAAAGTTGAAGCAGCCATAAAGTCATTTGCGGTTGCATTAAGGTTAGCATCTTCATCTGACAAAAAGCAAAAGGGGGTTCCAAGCACTAAAGGTGCTATGTAACATTGAAAGTTGCAATATTTGATTATGGAGCCGGAAATATTTTCAGCCTAAAAAACTCACTGGAAAAAAATGGTGCACAGGTAGATGTTATTACTGGCTTAAACAAATCAAAAGAATATTCTGGTTTACTGTTGCCTGGCGTTGGTAACTTTGATCCTGCTATTAGAAGTATACGTGATTATTCTTCAACTGACTTTAAAGATTATGTTGGGGAAAGCATGCCAGTACTTGGAATATGTCTTGGAATGGAAATGTTCTTTGAAAAAAGTGAGGAGGGTAAGGAACAAGGCTTGAATGTTATCGATGGCGAAGTTATTCTTCTACCAAACACAATGAAAGTTCCACATATGGGTTGGAACAATTTAGAGATCGAACGACAAAATAATTTCTTGGAAGGTGTTGATGACGGTTCATGGGTTTATTTTGTACACTCATACATGATAAAGACAAAAGAAACAGGATTGATTGCAGCAAATGCAGATTATGGCATTAAGGTCCCCGCAGTAATTCAACAAAAAAATTTCATTGGAACACAATTTCACCCAGAGAAATCAGGAGAAATTGGCTCCTTAATGTTAAGCAACTTCCTAAGTGAATGTAAGAAATGAAAATAATTCCTGCAATAGACCTAATGGAAGGAAAAGTAGTTCGACTCTACAAGGGTGACCCTAACAAAAAAACCATCTACAGTGAAAACCCACTGGAAATTGCAAAAAAATGGGAATCTGCAGGCGCTGATATGATCCATTTAGTAGATCTTGATGCAACACTCGGAAGGGGTTCTAACTTTGAGGTACTTGGTAACATAGCAAAATCGGTCAAAATTCCTGTACAGGTTGCTGGAGGACTTAGGAATGAAACGATTATCGAAGATGCTTTGGAATTTGCCCAAAGAGTAGTGATAGGAACTCTTGCATTCAAGGATAAAACAGTGCTTGACAGGCTTCTAGCAACATACGGAAACAAAAAACTTGTGATATCGGTTGATCATAATGATGGCCTTATAGTTGTAAATGGATGGCAACAGACCACGAAGATACCATTAATTGACGCTGTAAACGATTTCAGAAAAATGGGTTTTTCAGAATATTTATCGACTAGTATAGTCAGGGATGGTACACTAAATGGACCTGACCTAGAGCCACTAAAAATGGTAAATCAAATTGAAAATGTTAACCTCATTGTCAGTGGCGGGGTTTCCAATATTGATGATGTAATTAAAGTGAAGGAGTTGGATCCATTTGGAGTAATATTGGGCAAAGCTCTCTATGAAAATCAGGTTACAATTGAGGAGGCAAAAGGGATATGACTTTAACTAAAAGAGTAATACCATGTCTTGATGTAGCAGACGGCAGAGTGGTTAAAGGTCTGCATTTTAAATCAATTAAAGATGCAGGTGATCCTGTTTTACTGGCTAAAAAATATAGCAATGAAGGTGCAGATGAACTTGTCTTTCTTGACATTACCGCTTCAGAAGAAAATAGAGAAATAATAAAGTCATTAGTTTCTAAGGTTGCAAAAGTAATCAACATTCCATTTACTGTTGGTGGTGGTGTTAAGACACTTCAGCATGCAAGAGACATACTGCTTAGCGGTGCTGATAAAGTTGCCATTAATACTGGCGCTGTAAAAAATCCTAAAATCATTACCGAACTAATGGAACTTTTTGGAAGGCAATGTATTGTTGTTGCAGTTGATGTTAAGAGAAACTATAATGTATCTGGCCAAAAAAATGTATTCATGGATAGCGATAAAAAATTCTGGTTTGAAGTTTTTATCTATGGTGGAAAAAAGGAAACCGGCATTGACGCAGTTGAGTGGACAAAAAAAATGGAATCTTTGGGAGCGGGAGAAATACTTCTAACCAGCATAGACATGGACGGAACAAAAGACGGTTATGATATTGACTTGACAAGAGAAATTGTTAACTCTGTTTCTATTCCCGTTATTGCATCAGGAGGCTGTGGAAAACCTGAAGACATAATTGATGTTTTTAAAAAAACTAACGTGGAGGCAGCCTTAGCTGCCTCGATATTTCATTATGAAACACATTCTGTTAATCGTGTCAAGGAATTGATCAAGAAAAATGGAATTCCTGTGAGGATATAGTAAAGATTAACAAACACACGTTTTATGACAAACTATGGAGCAAAACATTACTAACATTGATTTTTCAAAGGGAGACGGTATAGTTCCAGTTATAGTGCAAGATGCTAACACTAATGAAGTTCTAACGTTGGCATATTCAAACAAAGAATCACTTGAACGTACTTTATCTACTGGTAACTCTTGGTTTTGGAGCAGATCTAGAAAGAAGCTATGGATGAAAGGCGAAGAATCAGGAAACACACAGAAAGTTAGGAAAGTTTTGGTTGATTGTGATTCTGATTCGTTGATCTATATGGTAGAGCCTGAAGGCCCGGCATGTCATACTGGCGAAAGAACATGCTTCCATAACTCTCTAAAAAGTTAAGTATTACTTAACTTGATATTAGGATATTTTATCAATACTATTACAAATGTCTGATATGAGCAAGACCTTCCTACGGTGTAGGGAATGCAAAAAGGAGTATGATTCCACTTTCAAGTATATTTGTGATGAGTGCTTTGGTCCGTTAGATGTTCATTATAACTTTCCGACTATAACAAAAGACACCTTTACAAATCGTGAGCAAACCTACTGGAGATATTTTGAGCTACTTCCAATCATTGACAAGTCAAACATTGTTAGCATAAGTGCTGGAATGACACCGCTTGTCAGGGCAGAAAAACTAGGCAAGGAGATTGGCCTAAACAATCTTTACATAAAAAATGATTCTGTTAATCCAACATTCTCATTCAAAGACAGACCAGCAGGCGTTGCAGTTTCAAAAGCAAAAGAATTTGGTTTAAGCTCTGTTGGATGTGCATCTACTGGAAATCTTGCGGCAGCTACTGCTGCACATGCAGCTAAGGGAGATTTCCCATGCTACATATTTGCACCAAGTGACATTGAGCACGCAAAGATTGCACAAACATTGTCATACGGTGCAAATTACATATCTGTTGATGGAACTTATGATGATGCTAATAGAATAGCTGCACAGATAGGTGATAGCAAAGGCGTTGGTATTGTAAACATCAACATGCGATCTTATTATGTTGAAGGTTCGAAGACATTGGCATATGAAGTGGCTGAGCAATTAGATTGGCAAGTACCTGATCAACTGATTGTTCCAACTGGAAGTGGTGCAATGCTTAATGCAATTTGTAAAGGATTTGAGGAATTAGAAACAGTTTCGTTAGTAAACAACGTTTCAGGAATGCACATGAACTGTGCACAAGCACATGGTTGTGCACCAATAGTTGATGCGTTTAAGAATAACAGCGATGATGTTATTCCAGTAGAAGAACCTGACACTGTGGCAAAAAGTTTAGCGATCGGTGATCCTGGTGATGGTCGTTATGTTCTAAAAAGATTAAAACAGTACAATGGAATAGCGCAAGAGTCAAACAACAAAGAGATACTTGACGCAATTTTATTGCTAGCAAAAACAGAGG
>Ga0209089_10003612_pt1 | contig 13125 bp, 9 predicted proteins | sample ArcticOcean_MG_C_FD_187431 | JGI IMG/M metagenome (GOLD analysis project Ga0209089, IMG submission 187431) | Marine microbial communities from western Arctic Ocean - ArcticOcean_MG_CB2_150 (SPAdes) (version 2) | ecosystem: Environmental > Aquatic > Marine > Oceanic | place: Arctic Ocean: Canada...
GGCTGATTTCCAACCGTGAAACTTGGAAAAATACCTGGAAGCGTAACAAGATCGAGACCATCGCAATGCTCCTGCGGGGGGCGCTCGACGCCGAGACCAAGGTAGGCATGAAATTCAACATCGAGGAAAAAAATCTGTCAAAGGTGTTGAAAAAACTCCCCGCCTTGCGTAATCCAACCGTTTCCGGCTTGAGTGGCCGTGGCTGGGTGGCGGTTGAAACCATCATCGAGGAGGCTGTTGCCCGGGAGATTATCCCGGCACTCAAGACCGCCGGAGCCGAGGGAATCATTGAGTATCCCCTCAACAAGGTAGTCCATTAATTTTTAACTGCTAAAGAAACAAACCACCGAAACGAGACATACATGGGTTCACTGAAGAAACGCCGAAAAGCGAAAATCAACAAGCACAAGCGCAAGAAAAAATCCCGCGCCAATCGCCACAAGAAGCGCACCTGGCAGAAGTAGCCTGCCGGGCTTGCGCCGCGCTGTTCCGGGTGAACCCCCGACCATGAGACGCGGTTCACATACGAGACTGTTCCTCGGGCTGACCCTGTTGTGGGCCGGCACCGGCTGTACCACTTCGCCCCTGGCCAAGACGCGCCCCGGCGTCCCCTCCGGCGTTTACGGCGTCAATATCGAGGAAAAAACCGGTCCGGAGGATCCTGAGTTCCGGAACCGAGTCGAGGGTCTCACCCACTTCCTCACCAGCCGCAGCTTTGAGTTTCGAGGCAAGCCGGACGACTCCCTCAAGCACCTCGAGGCTGCCGCCAAGGCGGATCCCTCGCAGGAGACCGTCGTTGCCCAGGCCGCCCGCCGGTTTCTCCAACGGAAAAAAACCGATAAGGCCATCGAGATTCTCCGCCTTGCCCAGGCGGCCAACCCGGAATCCGTGACGACGCACGAGTGGCTCGGCCTCGCCTATCAGCAGGCCAGTCAACCGGACGAAGCCATCGCCGCCTTCGGCAGTGCCCTTGCCAAGTCGAACCCGACACTCATCTCCGTTCGCGGCCTGGCCAAGCTCCACGCCGCGGCCAAGCGCTTTGATGACGCATTCAAGGTGCTCGACACGGCCTTCACCAAGGACAAACGCGAGCCGGAATTTTGGCTGGGCATCGCCGACCTGTACCGCGACACCGGCATCGCTGCCCGGTCCAAGATGGACAGGATCAAGGCTGGCATCATCACAAGCCTCGACAAGGCCAGCGCCCTCAAGCCGGAGAGCCCGCTGATCCTCCATCGGCTGGCTGACTACTACAAAGTCTGGGGCGAGAGTGACAAGGCCATCGCGTTGTTCATCCAGCTGATCGAACTGAACCCCGGCCTGATCGGTGTTCGCGAGCAATTGGCTGACCTTTATCTGCGCGCGGACATGACCGAGGACGCCACCCGGCAACTCGAGGCCATCCTGCGCGAGCGCCCCACCAACGAGCGTGCGTTGTTCGTGCTTGGCGGCATCAAGCGCCAACTCGACAAACTCGAAGAGGCGGCCGCCCACTTCGAGACCGTCCTCAAGATCAACCCCAAGTTCGAGCTGGCCTATTACGAGCTGGCCGGCGTGCGGCTGTTTCAAAACAGGCCCACCATCACCCTCGCCACGCTCAAAAAGGCCGGTGAGCAGTTCAAGCCCAGGTTCATCGCCAAGTTCTACGCCGGACTCGCCCACAGCGCCCTCTACCAATATCCCAAGGCCATCGAAAACCTGCTCGACGCCGAGAAACTGGCCCAAACCGGCGAGCAAAACCGGCTCACCCATTTTTTCTATTTCCAGCTTGGCGCAGCCTACGAGCGAAACCGCCAGTACGAAACCGCCGACAAGACCTTCAACAAAGCCATCGAGATGTCTCCCGAATACCACAACGCCATGAACTATCTCGGCTACATGTGGGCGGACATCAACCGCAACCTCGACGAGGCGGCCAAGCACATCACCATGGCCAATGAGCTTTCCCCCGACAACGCCTCGTACGTGGACAGTCTCGGCTGGCTGTATTTCCGGCAGGGTAAATTCACCGAGGCGCTCGCCGAGTTGCAGCGGGCCGCTGAGTTGATGAAGGACGAGCCCGACTCCACCATCCACGAGCACATCGGCGACACGCACCAACAACTTGGCCAAGCGGACGAGGCCAGGGCGCAGTGGGAAAAGTCGCTTGGCCTCCTTCGCAAGCAGGAGGCTAAAATGAGCTCGCCGGACTCCTACCTGCTCGAGCAACTCGGCAACGTGCTCAACAAGCTTGGCCAAGCGGACAAGGCCAATGCCGCCTGGCAGCGTTCCTACGACATCACCCCCAACCAGCCGCTCCACAAAAAACTCCACCCCGCGGAAAAGGAGGAGTGATGGCACACCGGTTTAAGAAACACTACACGCTGGCCGAGGCCAGGGCCATGATGCCCAGGGTCAGGGAGTGGCTGGACTCAATGGTTCAACTTCGTCACGAGTACGCCACGATCAGCAAGCGCGTCGATAACATGATGAGCGCCCAGTCCGACGTCGGCGGCGACTCGGTCAACCAGTCGATCAAGCTCCTGTCCGAAATTCAGGCCATCCTTGGCGAATTCAAGACGCACCAAATCTTCATCAAAGATGCCGAGCGCGGCCTGGTGGACTTCCCCTCCCGCCGAGGCACTCGCGAGGTTTTCCTTTGCTGGGAAAAAAGCGACGACGACATCGCCCACTGGCACGAACTGGACACCGGCTACGACCATCGCGAGCCGCTTTAGACCGTCAAAGACACGATGAACCCCCCGCCGAAACTCCCCGTAAAGGTCGAGAAACGGCGCCAACTACTCCTGCACAAGCTCAGCGGCCTGTGGGTGTTCCTGGTGGACAACGCCTTCTTTGGGGCAAACGCCATCACACTGTTCACCGGCACACCTCTTATCTGCGCCGCCGCCTTTCTCACAGGCGGCGCGGGCGTTTTCCTGATCGAAACCCTGGTCAACCGGGACGCAAAAGGCCGAGCCTTCAACAAAGCCCTGCTCGCCGGTGCGCTCTCCGGCATCCCCACCAGCCTTGCCGGGACGATCTACGGGGCGTGGGTGTTGCGCATGGCCGGCTTGAGCAAAAAGGATATCCCGATTGAGGAACCGCCCATCGACGTTCAGTCCAGCACATCCCAGGACGACAGCACCGAGTCCCACTGAGCAGCGTGCGCCTCGATCGGGCCATCGGTCCAAATCACGTGATCGGCTCGCCTCATTTTTTCATCCACCGCCATCTGCGCCGCAATTCGGCTGTCGATCTCCCCGTCACTCCACCCGCGAGCACGGAGGCGCTCGCGCTGCAACTCCGGCGAACAGGCCACGCACGCAATCTTGTCAAAGCTGGATTCGGCCTCCGTCTCGAACAACAGCGGAATGACCGCCACCGCCAGCCGCTCGCCCGCCACCGACCAGTCCTCGAGCCGCGCCTGCCACACTTTACGAATGCGAGGATGCAAAATGCCCTCCAGTTTTTCACGGGCCGTCGAGTCGTTGAAAACTAACTCCCCAACCTTGGCCCGATCCAGCGAATCATCCCCCAGCAACACTACGCCGCCGAACGCCTCGACGATCTCCGCCAGGGCGGGTTGGCCCGGGGCGACCAGTTCTCGGGCGAGTGCATCCGAGTCGCACACCTTCGCGCCGCGCTTGGCCAGGAGTTCAGCTGCCGTGGACTTGCCCATCCCGATTCCGCCCGTGAGCCCCAGTCGAATCATCGGCCCGATTAAAACCCCTCCCGCCGAATGGCCAAGCCCAAACCGGGATTCAGCATCGCCGCCGTGGCGAACTGCACAGCCTCACAACCTCGATCGAGGCATGCCCGAACATCCGCCGCTTGGCCAAGCCCACCAACCCCCACCAGGCGCACATCAATTCCGAACTCCCGGATCAAGCCGTCAAATAAAGCCAACTGCTCCAGCGTCGTCTCACGGATCACCTCCCCAGCAATACCCCGGCATTGGCCCTCAAACAGCAGCTCGGCGTTGCGTTGCCGCACTTTCGCCGACAAGCCGTTGACCATCACCAGCGCATCAGCAGACGGCGCAACCACCTCAACCAGCGCGTGCGCTGTTTCCCGATTGTTGATATGCCCAACCTTCAGCAGCAGCGGCGTGTCCGGCAACGCCTCACGCAACTGGGCCGCCACGATCCCCGCGTCAGTTGGATTGAGAAAAAGCTGTCCATCGACACTGCTGACGTTCGGGCAACTGAAGTTGGCTTCCACTCCGTCCGCACCACTCTCGACAGCCCACCGGGCGCATTGCGCGTAGTCGGCAGCGAGGTCATCGATCGACCAACCATCCTGAGCCGTGGCAACAACGGAGACGCAGAGAAACTTGCCCTTGGCCAGGCGCGAGCGAGTTGCCGCCACGTCATCCCGCCAAAAGCTCGGCGGCTTCGATGGCATGCCGAACGACACCGCCCAACTGCCGTTCATCACGCTGGCAACACTCAACTCCGCCGGCACCTCGCCACCCTCCCATGCAATCGGCTGAAGATTCGGCATCCCGTACGAGTACCTCTCGCAACTCCGCACCGTTTTGTAAGTCAGGACATCGAAACCAAGGGAGGCATAATAAAGCAGCCACTTACCGTTGAGAAGTGGGCCGGCCGCAATGCCAAGCGGCGAATCAACCGGCACGCCACAGTAGAGCCACTCACCGCCCACGCCCGGAACCGCATCGCCAACCGGCTTCGGCGCATGTTCATAATTCCAGGCGTAATCCTGCGTGATGTCGTATTTCGCGTAGCCGGAATCCACGTCGCCGCTGAAACTACCCCAAGCCACCGCAACGGGCGAGCGCGGGACATCCCCTCTAAATAAAGAGAATTCTTAATCCAATCAATGTGAAGCGGACACAGAAAAGAGCAATAGATTCGAGCCTAATCAAGACAGCAAAGGCTGATTTACACCAACTGATTGCTTCAACAGCTGCTTTGTCATCATTAATTTTTTTGTTTTGATTCTGTTTTTGGGATATTCAACAAGAAATTACGGATTAAAACTGCTCCAGACATTCCCTCCAGTGCATTTGCCTCCTCCGGAGGATAAAACAGTGGGTTTAATCTACCGGGCCGAACATCTCCAGGGAGAGAAACCCTATAATTTGAAACACTTTCGACAGATTCAGGAAAATCCGTGCTTATGTATTGCGCCCCGGATGAAAAAGCCTTTTGCATTTTTGAGTAATCATTATTTCTGGCCTCGGCCAAATCCGAGTCAGCCCTGGTTCGGACAAGGTAACCCTCCTTAACTCTATTCTTTATTGCTGAATAATTTGTAACAGGATCATTTATTTTTAAAAAAGCAGATTCCGGGTTTCCCGGAGGAGAACTAACGAACATTAAGGCTCCTTTTAATTCAGGATGGAGGGTTAAATAATTAATTCGCTCTTCACCCTGATTATCCAAGGCGAAAATTAACCGCCCTCTGGCTTGATACAATGATGGCCACCCCTTCATTGTTACAGCCTTGTTTAATGAATCAAACTTACCCCTAACATTGTCTGGTGTAATAATTTGGCTGATATCCAAGATAGACAATATTTCTTTTTCCAAAACCAAAAAATCCGGAACCTGAAAAGCGCTATTTTCTTCAATATTTACCGATCTATTGGCCTTCTTTGTTTCAATCAAAATCATTATCGGAATGTGATAGGAATTCCGTCTAGACCATCTGTTAATTTCTTCTAGTGCTGCTTTAAGAGTTGGTGTGTTGGATCGAAAGTCAAAATTCGGAAAATGTATTATTTTCATTCCTGTTTTACTCATTGCCTCTTCGTCGAATTCTGGATGTTTTATTTTCCAGTTGATTCCATTAGCCATTACAGCCCCTGCGGGAGATGAATATGCACCTCCTTTTGTGTCGTGGAAGAGGTCTAGTTCAAGTTTTCTCATACCAAGTAAATTCAACTGTTCACTTAAAGGGCGGTGCGTATAAGATATACCGTCAGCTTGTGACGGCATAACTGACCTTATTAATTTCATTACACTAGAATGAGGGGCAATATGATAACTGTTATGAGTTCCGATCGTTTGAATTTGATTCACAGTTAATTCCAGATCTCTTTTTCGGACAATATAGGATCGAATCTTCACATTGACCACTGTTGGCAGATTCGATTTAGCATTTAGAAACAATCGCTTTCCATTATTTGAAATCCTAACTGAAAGTCTGGGTGATATTGACTCAACACGATGCATCCACAACTCGTTTACAGGCAATTGAGAAGAAATGATATCAAACGACAATTGAGCGCCATTCTGGCGTAAATAACCTCTTACAATCTCTTCATTTTGATCTTTGTCTTTAGGATTTGGAATTTGCTCCGCACAAAGATTTAAAGAGCATAAAAAAAGTAACAAGATTATCAGGCTGCAACGAAGTTGAATCATAATCGTTTGAACACTGTATTGTTTAGTTGGTATTTAATTTACGTAACTCCCCCTTCTACTCTATATTAATTGAAATCATTTACTGCGAAAGGTTTACTTTGCTTGCTATGGATTAACGTGATAATTCTCAAACCTTTCCATAGAACCTCGAAACCCCTCAATGCCAAGAGGGTATAAAAAACGGCTGAAACAGAGCAACGAAATATCAACGGTAGTCTCATAAATCTCAAAAAACAGCAATATCACAGCTTCATCTAAGTTCTACATTACGAAACCCATTTCAGCAACAATACTTTGAGCTAATATAGCTTATATTATAAATCTCCTGCTAGCTTTGAACCCTTTTCAGTAAGAATAAAAGCATCATCATCAAAGATAACTAATTCATCATTTACCAATCCTTCCATAACATCAGAAAATTCCTTATGTGCAACTTTATGGATCAATTTGCTGTAACCATGTACAATTTTCATTGGTGCATTACCCCCCTTATTTTCTAAGGTCTTAAGAATGCCGTTGCGTGTTTCTTCTATTTTCATTTTATCAGTTCTTTCATCTGTTAATTGGTTAATGAATTCTCTCTGCCGTATTTTAAAGTAAATTCTATGTGTCGCTACTTTGTAGGTGCTAAACTGTGAGAGATCCAAAGGGATAAGCGTTAAACATACAAACACTAAGTGTTTTCGAAGGTTTTAAACATCTCAACGAACTACCTCAACGCCCACTACAAAACAACTACGTTTTCATTAGAAAACCACAATAAGTGACGTAGCTGATGGTTTCACGCTAATTTCTGTAACCAACTAAAAAACTTTCGCTCTGAATAGTTTAAGTTTGGTTACTCACTTTTGTATAAAGGGTTCTCAAACAAACGATTACTTCGACAAACCATTGTAAACATTGAGTGTTCGAAAATTGAGTGAAAAATCTTAATGCAAAGTACAGAAAACATCACCGTACCTCATTCGATGAAATCATTATGATTCATCAATCTCTGACCATCGAACAAAGACGATTATCGGAAATCAGAGAGATTGTTCAATCTTCAATTTGAGAAGAGACACTTTCTAAACGAGCAAATCAGAAAGTGAGGTTTCCGATACCAACTTACTTCACAAACTCTCCGAAACATTGAATCCGATGAATCTCCGATATTGTTCAAACGAAGAAGAACGACCATTCATTCAGACCATCGAATGTTCCTTTTCCAACAGTTCCTCTTTCTGAGAGTTGATAGAATTCATTTAGATTAATGAAACAACAATCAACGAAGTTTGTTGTATCGAAGAATTCTTCTCTTATCTCATGCTCTGAATTAAAGAAGTCATCATTCATAAGAATTTGTCGAATGAATTAAGAAGTGCTCAGTAACCTGGAGTAATAAATCGACTGCTAGTAAATTTTTACTCAAGAACAATTGAGACAATAATTAGATTGAAATTGTGAGAGCTGTTCGGTATTAATTGCTCCGACATGAAAATTTTTTTTTTGTGCTATTGTTTGCAGTTTCTGCGAATCTGCTTGGTGATGATCACGCTTCTACCGAAACAAAAGTTTTCGAAGCCTATTTTTCGAAGGTGAAACCAGGTAAAATTCATCGCTTCAGAGAGATTGCCCATAAATACTGGTTTCCAACAGACGAGGCCGTGAAAAGACTGGCTGTCCCGATAGAACTGACAACTGGTTACTGGGATCATGTCGTGCTTTTCTATCGAACCGAGGGTTTTAAAAAACTGAATCACACTGACAAGGTTTCCTTGAAATGGGTAGAAAATGCTAACAAACGATTGGGAGAATCCGAACGAGGAAAACTTGAAGAAGAATTTCACGGTCTTGTCGTTGATTCTCAAACGCAATTATTCACTCTTGTGGGAGATCTGCCTAAACTGACTCCTAAATACTATAATCTTAATGGCCAATACAGCCCTGTTTATTCCTACTTCACAAAGTTCAAGACCGGATCGAATCCAAAGGCTTTTGAAATGATGGATGAGATAGCAGAAATGAGTGGTGAATCTCCTGTTGTTTTTAGAGCTATATCGGGAGATATCGATCAAATATCTATTTGGCCAGTTAGTGATGGGTTTTCTCGAGTTAACCAAGGTCTTAGCTATGAGATGAAAGAATTCATTGAAAGTCCATTAGGCAGCAGTTTTTTTGGAGTAGTTGAGGATTTAGGGCTTCAGATTGGTTCGGTTCGTTGGAAGTGGAAATGATTTTCTCGGTGTGCTCTGAATAATTCGGTTATTCCATCAGATATAAATCGTAAGATTCATACACCGTTCTCTTTTGATGATTTCCCACATCTCACCAATTCTGAGATTCGTAGAGGAGATGAATTGAGAAACATCACTTTTTATACAATGGGGTAACCCAATAGATCAGAAAGTGATGTTTTGAAATCTTCGATCTGAGAGGTTTTGAGAACCCCATACGTTTCTGTACTTCTTCTGTACGAAACGTTGTCAGAACTAAATCTCAGTTAAACAAACCACACAAATACGAAAGATTGTATCCTCTCACATTGTCGAAGATTCAGATTTTGGATGAGTGAAGAGAGAGTTCAGAAGTTTTCTGTACCAATTTTGTGTTTAGTTTATCTGTACGAAGATTCACATCGTAGAGAGACACAATTGAAACCGTTCAGTCTGAAGTGGTTCTGTGTGTTTTATCAGAATCGTAAAGAGGGTTCTCAAACCTTAATTAAAAACCAGACAAACCAAGGATCATTGCATGGACCATGTTCTTGTGAATAAGACCTTCGAAAAAGCTTCTACGTTCTCAGCTTCCTGCAACTACTGCTTTAAAGTGACTCATCGAACTATTCAACTAAATCGGCTCATATTGTAATGCTTCTAAATCGATCAATCAACAGCCATAATTAAAGCGACCTTATTTTTAAGGGTATGGGGTAGTAGGCACACACCAAAAATAAGGTTCGTAGAGTTAAGAGGGTCATCTTATGAAGCGACTGAAAGCGAAGCTGTAAGGAGCTTACTTCTCAGCGTCCTTATTTCTATCCTCTAATTTGCTCTCAATTGCCTCTGCTTCTAAATGCTCTGATATTGTTGCAATCAAATCTAAGCCATACTCATTAAAGCACCGAAAGCAAAAGAAAAAGTAAATATTATTAAAAGGACGATCGACAACATTACTATCTGGATTAACGAAGCTTTCCAAAAACTAATCTTCAACATCAATAAGTACACACCGCTCGCAGAACAAAAACTTAAAAGTAAGCTTATAATTGTAACAAATAATTCCGGGGCGCCCACAAATGACAATAAAAATGTTGTTGGAAAACTAGCAGCTATTGACGCAACAAATCCAAGAAAAACTATCGCTAAGGATTTCCCTGATGGAACATCCTGTTTTGTAACCCACTTTGCAGCGACTCTAAAAATAATTGTCGCTATAAAAAAAACAAGGAGTGCAAGACCAACAAAAACCAGCAGACCAGCCCCAAGAGTACTTAATAAATCATTCATAATTATAATTGTTAAACCGAAATTTTAAAACATGATGACCTTAAGTCAATATAATAATTAATTAAATTTCTCTCTGCCGTATTTTAAGGTAAATTGTATGAGTCGCTACTTTGTAGGTACTAAACTGCGAGAGACCCAATGGGATAAGCGTTAAACCTATGTATCTGAGGTGGTTTCAAAGGGTTCAAACATCTCAAAAAACCTCCTCAACGCCCACTACAAAACAACTACGTTTTCATTAGAATATCACTATTACTTACGTAGTTGATGGTTTTTCATTAACTTCTAAAACACTTCATAAATTGTTCCTTCTCAAAGGTTTAAGTTTGGTTACTCACTTTTGTAAAGAGGATTCTCAAACCAAAACACTCCGAGGTTATCGACTTCCTCGCAGGTGATGGCATCCAAGTCACCGTCCCCATCCAGATCCACCAATTCCACCAAGTCAAATTTTACGCCAACACTCCCACTTACATCGGTCACGTTCCATTTGGCGGACCATGGTCTATCAGGACGTTGACTCATCCAGGTTGCGCCTGGAAGATCGCGATTTCTCCCCTTATTTGTTACGTGAAATAAATCATTGCGACCGTCATTGTCAATATCCCCGATCGCCACGGCTTTCCCATGCGCCACCCCGAATGGGTTCGGGGTTGAATGAATCTTCCATCCGTTTCCATTTCCCTCGAACAGAAGGATTTCACCATTTCGCGTGGGGCAGACAATGTCCCGGGCACCGTCGTGATTAAGATCGCCAACAGACAAAAACATCACTTCGTGCTCTTTGCCCCCGATGACATGTTCTGTCCATTTCTCCGGACTTGCCGCTTCTGTACCACCCGGATTCTCAAGCCAATTCACACCGCGCGAGTCCCCTTTTCGGTCAGAGAAAAGCAAATCGCTGTCGCCGTCGCCATCCATATCCAACGCCTTCAACGTCATGATCCAACCGGCCGACCGCAGTTTCACGAACTTGAACGCACCGGCGTCACGCCCGGAACTCGTTGGTGGACCGACCCGCAGCCAGCCGATCGACCCGTTGGCTCCCTTGGACGACACGAACAGGTCTATCCCGCCCCGTCCGTCGATCTGCGCCGGTTCGGCGAACATCCATGATTGTTTTTGCTTTGTGGCCGGGATGGCCTCGGTCACCCAGGCGTTTGACTTGAGGTAATCCTTGCGCTTGGCCGGTGCCCAGTGAACGTACATGGTGCGCTCGCTGCCCTCGCACGAACTGACCACGTCGAGATTTCCGTCACCATCCAAGTCGGCAAACACGGCGTCCTCAGGGCTGGCAACACGTCCGACGGTGACGCTTGGCCAAGCGGACTTGGCCTTGGCCGGCCCGGGATTCTGGTAAACGACTATTGCGCCGCCCTGCTCCCAGCCGGTGGTGATGTCGAGCAGCCCGTCGCCGTTGAAGTCGCCCAGACGGACCCCGTCCGCCCCCAGCTTGCCGGCGGCCTTGTCAGCCGGGTCGATCGTATGACGTTGCCACGGGCGCTGTTTCACATCGCTGCGGTTGGCCTGGGCAGCGCAAAGGCGCCAAATGAATTTCAGGATGTGTCGTGCGCCGGGGTCGTTTTGGCCCACGAGGTTGGGCCGGATGCTGTTGTGCGTGCGATCCTTGAGTTCGTGGATGGCGACACCGGTGTGTCCGGCTTTTTTCAACGCAACGAACATCGCCTGGTTTTGCTGGCGACGATCGGGAGTGTCGTGCTCGGCGTGAAGGAGAAGCAACGGCGGGGCGTCCCTGCGGGCGTGATGCAGTGGGGAGGCGAGTCGGTGAGTGGAAGCCTTCTCGCCCCACACCCCCTTGCGCCGCGCCGCGCCAACCCGGCTCACATCCATCAACCCGCTGATGGGAATGGCACCACGAATAGCCCCACTTGTGAGGCCGCGTTTTTTCAGGAACGCATCGTTCAGTGTAAGCAATGCAGTCAGGTGTCCGCCCGCCGAGCCGCCGGACACAAATAACTTTTCAGGATCGCCACCGCGCTTGGCAATGTTCCGATACACCCAGGCGAAGGCATCCGCCACGTCCTCGATCTGCACCGGGTAGATTGCCTCGGGGTAAAGGCGGTAGTTTACCGACACCACGCCGATTCCCTCGGCAACAAACCGGCCGGCCACTTCGGTGATCTTCGACTTGTCGCCACTGTGCAACCCGCCGCCATGAATCCAGAACAGCACCGGGTAGCCTGTCTTTCCGCGAGGCAAATAGATGTCCAGCTTGTTCCGGCCCTTGGTGGCATTGTCATCCTTCCGATAGACGATGTCCCGAACCACCGTCATCCTCCCGGGCTCGGGTGCAACAGGTTCGGAGGGCTTAGCCGGCGTTCCCTGTTTTTTTCCCGCCAACTTTTCGGACACCGAATCCATTTCCCGTTTGTCGAGAAAGCCGTCCTTGTTGCGGTCAGCATGGTCAAACTTGAACTTGCGAAACGACTTCGGCGCCTCCCCGCGTGACAACTGTCCATCACCGTTGCGATCCAGCTTCTGAAGTCGCTCAACAAATGAGTCAGCAATCAAGGTGGAACCCGGCAGCGACAGGGCGAACAGTAAAACGATGAATGGAATTTGCTTCACGGCAAGCTGACGAGGAAGCCGGGCATGGTTGCACGCCCAAAAAGCCCTGACTGACTGTAACTACATGTAACTACCTGTAACTACCGACCTGCGCCTGGCCAAGCGCTTGGGCTAGGCAATGATCTCGTGAATCGGCTCGGCGCCTTCCACGCCGACCAGGCGCTGATCCAGCCCCCGGTAAAAGTAGCTCAACTCGTTCGGGTCGAAGCCAAGCTGCTTGAGCACAGTGGCATGCAAGCGCCTGACGTGGAACGGTTTCTCGACGGCGGCGGCGCCGAGTTCGTCGGTCTTTCCAACGCTGACACCGCCCTTGATACCGCCCCCGGCCATCCACATCGTGAAGCCGTAACTGTTATGGTCGCGACCGGTGCCCTTGGCATACTCGGCGGTCGGTTGGCGGCCAAACTCGCCGCCCCAGATGACGAGTGTCTCGTCCAGCAACCCGCGCTCCTGCAGATCCTCCAGCAAGGCGGCGACCGGCTGGTCGGTGTTGCCGGCGTGGTAGTTGTGATTTTTCTCGAGGTCGCCGTGGGCGTCCCAGTTCGCGTCGTTGTGATTGCCGCCGGAGTAGACCTGAATGAATCGCACACCGCGCTCGACCAGCCGCCTCGCCAGCATGCACTTGCGGCCGAAGTCCCGCGTGCGGTCTTGATCAAGCCCGTACAGTTTCTTGA
>Ga0209089_10003620_pt1 | contig 13111 bp, 15 predicted proteins | sample ArcticOcean_MG_C_FD_187431 | JGI IMG/M metagenome (GOLD analysis project Ga0209089, IMG submission 187431) | Marine microbial communities from western Arctic Ocean - ArcticOcean_MG_CB2_150 (SPAdes) (version 2) | ecosystem: Environmental > Aquatic > Marine > Oceanic | place: Arctic Ocean: Canada...
CAATTCCACAAGCAAACCCAAGTCTTTACATCACATCTGCATTAGGAATTACATTCCCATACAACATTATTGTATTATTGCCAATCATGTTTACTGTATCAACATTGGTTCATGGAGAAGAAGCAATAGACTTATTCAATTATGTTACAAAGGTGTTCATATGAAACTCTACAATGTAAAATTACTTACAATTACTTGTGAGATTCTAGCCCAGAAAAATATCATTGATATTTTAAAAAATCATGACATTACAGGGTATACATCTTATGAGGTAGATGGTAATGGAGAAAAGGGACTACGAGGTCAGGGAATACAGGCAGAAAAAAATGTTAAAGTTGAGGTAATTATGCGTGAAAAGAAACTATCAGACGTCATTGAACACATATCCAGAACACTATTTCCTGATTTTACTATAATTCTGTATGTTAGTGATGTTGGCGTAGTTAGAACCGAAAAATTTTAGCAGCACTTTTCATCAGTGCACAAGTTTGGGATTTTTTTGCTTGATTTTGTTACATTCGATATTAAAGCAGATAATTTGGGATTGGATATTGCATACATTGCTTTTTTTCCTTCATTCCTAGATTTTACAATTCCACATTTTTTTAGAGTTTTAAGATGATGTGAAACAAGCGGTTGATCTTTTTTTAATTTTTCTACAAAATCATTTACACATAGTTCATTATTTTTTTGTAATAATTCCAGTATCTCAAATCTAGTTTCATCACAAATACATTTCAAAAGGCTAGGTCCATTCATATCAATTTATATTTATATAAACCAATATTTATATAAATATTATGGCTAAAGATGTGCTATTTGTATGTGTGGAAAATGCAGGTCGAAGTCAGATGGCTGAGGCTTTTTTTAGAAAATTTACAAAAAACAAGTTTAATGTAATTAGTGCAGGGACCATTCCTTCAGCAAAACTCAATCCAATAGTAGTGGAAGTTATGAAAGAAATTGGGATAGGCATGACAAAACAATCTCCAAAGACATTATCAGATTCAATGATTTCAAATTCTCTTAGAACAATAAACATTGGATGTATGGATAAAGAATCATGCCCATCACTTTTTGTAAAAGATGTAATTGACTGGAATATACCAGACCCTAAGGAAAAAACAATAGAACAAGTGAGAGAAATTCGTGATCAGATAAAATCAGAAGTTTTGAATTTGATTGTATCCATAAATGATGAAAAATAATGGTTTATTCTAATTTACAAATTTTTACTGTAGAGTTAGTTGGGACATTCATTCTTGTAGTTTTTGCTACAGGTTCAATAGTTTTAGATGCAGAAATGTTCAACGGTGAACTAGGAATTCCGTTTGCAGCGGTTGCCCCATTTATTGCATTATTGATTGGAGTTTATTCATTTGGAAAAGTATCACTTGCACATTTCAATCCAGCCGTAACAATTGGATATTACATTACAGGACATATTACAAAAATTCAGGTTGCATATTATTTTGTAGCAGAAATAATTGGTGCCATATTAGGCTCTTTATTTGTTCTAAGCATTATTGGAGATAAGGCAGATCTAGGTTCAAATGCACCAAACTTTGATTTTTCCGTATTGTTAATTTTCCCTGTAGAGGTATTAGCGTCTGCAATGCTTATGGGAGTTATATTTTATGTCGTATATACAAAAGGACTAAGAGGGTTTAGCGGGGTAGCTATAGGTGGAATAGTTGGACTAGATATTTTATTTTTAGCATTTATTTCAGGAGCGTCAATGAATCCTGCTCGAGCACTTGCGCCAGCACTATTATCAGGAATGATGGAAAATTTGTGGCTATATTGGAGTGCGCCATTTGTAGGAACCATCATTGCAGCATTTGCATTTCGTGGAAAATTCATATCTCAAAGAAGACGTGAATCAAAATTGTGAAAAAAAACAAATATTTTATAAAATAGGCACAAATATGACAAAAAGCATTAGCTTACACGATGCAAGAAAAAAAGAAGAATGAATTACCAATAATCGAGTCCACAGGAATACCTGAATCACTTGATTGTACCACATGCTTACTTCCTATGCAATATCAGAAAAAAAATAATGGAAAATTTGTTTGGCAGTGTTTTAGATGCGGAAAGAAATATTTTGTTTTTAATAAAGATGGGAAAACCATTATCGAAGAGACATGGGGACCGCCAAGATAACTTCATGTATAGTAAAAAAGGAGATCATTCATGAGTGAATCAGAGACCTTTGGTGCAGAAAAAGGTTCAGGAGAAGAGATAGTACATTGGATGAATGAAGAAGCAAAAAAACGTAAGATGCAATTTGAAGCTAGGTTATACGATTATGTAATAAAAACAGAAAATTTTGGAATATTTGAAATGTTTTCATGGATGGGCGATGTCAAGGTTGCAAGAAATTTAATTGTAAAAGCAAGTAAAAAATTTAGAGTTAAAATTATAGAAGGAGGGTACAAAGCAAAAGAAAAAATTTACAGTACAAAAAAGGCAGATTTTGCCATGGTTAGGAAAGGGGATAAAATTATAGGTCATTTGAAATTTACTGCAGCAAGAATTGGTAAAGATAATTGGGAATTAGTAGAAGAGGAAAGAAGATAATGAAAATTGGAATTGTCGGAACAGGAATGTTAGGAGAGGCGGTAGGATCACATTTACTCGATGTTGGATATGAAGTAACTGTATTTAACAGAACTAAAGAAAAAACTAAGAATCTTAAAGAAAAAGGTGCAATAGTTGTTGAATCACCGAAACAGGTTGCAGAAAATTCAGAGTTAGTCATAACAGTAGTAAAGGATGCAGATGCAGTAAATGAAGTAATTTTTGGGGATTTGGGGATAATATCAGGAAAGCACGATGGAATGTGTATTGCAGATATGAGTACGGTTAATCCAAATTCAACAAAAGAGATTTCAAAAAAAGTTACAGTAAGTGGTGTAGATTACTTGGAAATTCCAGTCATGGGAGGACCAAATGTTGCAATTGATGGAAAATTAGTCATGATGGCATCTGGTAGAAAAGAAATTTTTGAAAGATTTAAGAAAGTAATTGATTCAATAGCAGAACAATCATTTTACTTGGGAGATACTGGAACTGCACATTCCATTAAGCTTGCAATGAATTTACAGATTGCAATGCTTGCATTATCACTTTCAGAAGGAATTACATTAACAAAGAAAGCAGGTTTTGATCCAGAAATATTTCTCAAAATATTAAATTCAACTTATTTTAAAACTGGCATGAGTGAAGGTAAGGCATACAAAATGGCTAAAGAGAGTTATGAACCGACATTTACTCTTGCAAATTTAAAAAAAGATCTGGATACAATTAATGATACAGCAGAGTCATTTGATGTAGAGTTACCTATGACAAAACTTGCAAGAAAAGTTTACGCAGATGCAAAAGATGCAGGATTTGGGGACATAGATTATACAGGAATTATAGCATATATCAAAGAATTATCAAGAAAATAACTATTGTTGGGTTTCTAGAGAAGATAACAATCGCTTATCTTTGTATTTTACAACGTATGACACTCCATGTTTTGGAAATACACCATAGATTAAACGTGCCTTTTCTACAACAGAATCTTTGAGTGAGACCATTATGAATTGACTGCCCTCAGATCTTTCTTTGATAATTTTAGATAGCTTCTCCGTATTTGGTGCATCAAGATGAGCATCAACCTCATCAAACAGGTAAAATGGAGAAGGATTTAATTTTTGTAGTGCCAACACAAAAACTGTTGCAGCGAGAGTTTTCTCACCACCACTAATTGATGTTGATTCTCTTTTTGGTTTTCCAGGGAATTGAATTATATAATTTAAACCAGAATTAAATATATCATCTTCATTTTCTAGTTCAAGCCAAGCACTTCCACCTGTCATCTTTGAGAATGCATCTCTTACTTGGATGTCAACTGTGTCAAATGCATCAAGGAATGTTTGTCTCTTATCTTTTTCTACAGATTCAATGAATGCAACAATTGTGTTACGTTCTCTTTCAAGCATATTCTTTTTAGATGATGATGATTTGTATCCATTTGAAATCTCAACATATTGTGCAGGTGCACCAGCATTAAGAGAATTTTTGATACGATTTTGTTCAGATTCAAGAGAGGAAATTGTAGATTCGACATCAAATACTTCTATGCTAATATCAAATCCAAATGTTGCAAGAAGTGATGTTATTTTAGATTCCTTTTGACGTAATTCTGTAAGATCACGATTTAAGGTATCAATATTTCTTTCACGTGAGGAAATTTCTTTTGTTGAATCACGTTCCTTTGAATTCAAATTTTCAAGACTAATATCAAATTCTGTCATTCGTTCTACAGAAGTACCAGATGTAGAAATTAGTTTTTGTTCTTCATCACGTAATTTGATAAGTTCAGATTCGGATGTCTCTTTATCTTTTGTTACACGGCGTGTATCAACTTCTAGATGATATTTTTCTTGATTCATGGATGAAACTGTATGTTGAAGATTTTTCTTCTCAACAGTAATTTTGGTATCATATGCCATTAACTCAGCAAGATAAGATTGTTTTTGTTTAAGCTCATTTTGTATTGGTGTTAATTTTTTATCTTGTTCAACAATTTGCTCGTTTACTAGTGTAAGCTCGTTTGCAATTCTATCCATCTGTGGCTCTGCATAATTGTCTCTGACAAGTTTTATTTGAGATTCTAGAGATTCTAGATGAGATTTACGATTAATTAATTCTCGCGAAATTCTTTCCTGAGTTCTTAGTAATTGATTAATCCTCGATTCAAATAATTTTTTGTTTTGTATAATTTGAGATATTCTAGATTTTAAGTCAGAAAGGCTATTTGTGGTAGTAGTCATTCCAAGTTCAGATAAAGAGAGTCTTTTCTCATAATTTTTTATGAGTAAATCCAGTTTTTTTGCACGATTTTTCTTTTTTAATACAGTTTGTCTTAATGCAGCAATCAATTGTTGAAGACCTTCAACTGAGTCACTCATGTTAATGATTTTTGTTAATTTTGAGATTTTTGAATTATTATCAATTACAACAGATGTTGCTTTTGCTTCAAAGTATTCACCAGATATTGTAATTGCCTTAAATCCAGATTTTGATAATTGAATTGCAATATTTCTTGATTCAACTAACACCATATTTCCAAAGAGGAAATTTTTCAAAGGTAAAAATTTTTTTTCACAGTGTACATAATCAGATAAAATTCCCAATACACCATTTTGTTTTGGCAATTCAATTTTTACTTCAGGAATTGCTTCTAATGGAATGATTTTTAGTTTTGGTAGTTTTTTATCAGTAACAAATTCTGCAAGTGATATAAGAGATTCAAAGTTTTTTACAACTACAGCCTTAATCCAATCAGAGCAAACTGCAAGTGATGCGCGTTCATATTTTTTGCCCCAAGAAAATATTTCATAAACTAAACCCTCTATACCAAAATCTTGCGTACTGTGTTTAAGTTTTGATATAGAGTAATCTTCATGCATAATTCCTTTTGCAAATTTAATTTTTGTTTCATATTTGTTTGCACCTTTAGATGATGCATCAATTAATTCTGATAGTTCATGTATGCCACTTTCGGATCTTATTTTTTCATCAGTGAATTTTTTTATTCTTAGATTAATTTCATATACAGAGTGTTTATGATTTTGTATAATACGTTCAAGTTTAATTTTTTGTCTTTCAAGTGTTTCAAGACTTTGTACAAGTGCATTAAACTTTTCCTGATTTGATAAAAGATTTTTATTTCCATTTGTTGAATGTGAGTCAAATTCTCCAACCGCAAGTTTAGTTACAGTAATTTTATCTGTTAAGTGCTGAATTTTTTTATCAACATCTCGTTTTTGCGTAATTACTTGAGATTGTTTTTGTAACGCTTCGGTTTTTTGTGTTTTAAGATTATTTGTTTTATCATCAAATGATTTTTCAGATTCGCGAAGTTTTCTTATTTCATCTTTAAAGTAAGACAGTTGTGATTCAGAAAATGATTTTTGTATTTGTAAATAATCGAGATTTACTTTATGAACAGGAAGATTTTTGTCAATTTCAGTTAAACGATTACTACTGATTTTGAATGAACTATCTGCTTCATCAAATTTTCGTCTTTCAGAACTTAATTTTGTTTCAATTTCAGATTTTGATTTATTGTATGTATTAACATCATACATGAATTCAGTTTTTTGTTTTCGTATCTCAGAAATATCTTTTCGAATAGTAATTCGTTCTTCTTCATGATGCTTTATTTCAGAATTTAGTGAATTTAGAGTCTTATCTTTTGATGATTTTTCAGATTGGATTGCTTTTAAATTTGATGCTGAAGATATAGCACGATAGCGGTTTAGTTCACGTTCAAGAAGGTCATATCGAAGTTTTTTATTTCTCTCTTCTTCTAATTCATCAATTCTTTTCTTTACCTCGCCCATTTTTGCCATTGCAATCTCTAATTTATGATCAGCGTCAGTTAGCTGCTTTTCTGCTTCTTTTTTCTTTTCATCAAACGCTGAAAGCCCAATTAAATCCTCTATGACAATTCTTTTTTCCTCAGATGTCATCTCAGAAATTCGAGTAACAGTCCCTTGTTGGACGTTGTTAATTTGATTTAATCCCGCATTTGCAATTTCCATAAGATCAAGAATTTTAGAACGTATGACTTTCTTTTTATTAAGATAGTAAATGTTGTCACCTTTGTCATTCATTTCTCTTGTAACTGTAACAATATCAGAATCGACAGGAATTTTTCTATCCAAATTATCAAAATGAACACTAGTTCTAGCCATTTTTGGACCACGTCTAGTAGAACCTTCAACATCATGCATGAGACCACGTAAGTTTGGTGCACGCATAACCTTCGCTCGGTTTTCACCTAGTGCAAAAGTAATTGCATCTAAAATGTTGCTTTTACCAGAACCGTTTGGACCAGAAATAGATACCAATCCTGGTTCAAAATCTACGATCGTGTTTTTAAATCCAAATGATTTGAATCCAAAGATCTCAACTTTTTTTATATGAACCAATGAAGATTATGAGTTATAGAGTTGCATATTTAACATGAACAAGTAATTTTGACTTTGGTAACAAACTTTGTAATGCTACGAACTAGATCATAGTGCTATTCGCCTTTCACAAATTTTTCAATTTCAGTTTTTGCAACTGGATCAGTCATTTGTTGTATTGGATGTTTCATTAAATATGCGGATGCAGGAATGATTGGACCTCCCATACCACGATCAAGAGCAATTTTTGCTAGTCGTATAGCATCAATAACTATTCCAGCAGAATTTGCTTTGTCATCTACTTCTAGGCGTACTTCCATGTTATATGGAATGTTTGCCCATTGTCTACCTTCAATTCTCATGAACATGAGTTTTGTGTTACCTAAGAAAGGAATAAAATCTGAAGGGCCGACATAGATATTATCATCGTCTAATCTATCGGTAAGCTGGCTTTGGACACTCTCAGTTTTTGATATTCGTTTACTAACAAGGCGTTCTTGTTCTTTCATATTTAGAAAATCAGTATTTCCACCAACGTTAATCTGGTATGTTTTTTCTATCTTTGTTCCACGCTCATCACATAATCTTGCAAGTGTTCTATGGACTATGGTTGCTCCAACCTGTCCTTTGATATCGTCACCAATAATTGGAATATTTTTATCAGTGAATTTTTGTGCCCACTCTTTATCAGATGCAATGAATGCAGGCATGCAATTAACAAATGCAGTGTTTGTATCCAAACATACTTGAGCCCAAAATTGAGTTGCTTTCTCTGATCCTACTGGAAGATATGATACGATCACTTCAACCCCTTTTTCTTTTAAGATCTTGATAATTTCTTCTCGTAATTCAGACTCGGATTTTTCACTCTCAATTGGCTTGACCTTGTTTTCAACCCAGATTCCAACACCATCTAGAGCAGGACTTTCATGGACTGTACCGTTTGCTTTAGGCATGTCATTTTTTTCAATCCAGTTTACCATATTTGGTAATTCATAAATGGCCTCATTAATTGATTTTCCAATTTTATTTGCACCAACATCAAATCCAGCAACAAAATCAATATCATGAATAGTATAATCGCATAAGTTTTCATGAATTATCCCTGTGACTTTTTGTGAAGGGTTTTTTGAATAATATTCAATACCTTGAATGAGTCCAGAAAAACAGTTTCCTAGACCAATTAAAGCAACTTTGATTTTTTCAGGCATCGTCAAATTGTGTATTACTGACAGTTTAAAGTTTTCTAGAAAGACAAATTATTTTACAGATGACATATTGAGAATTGTATGACTAGTAATATAGAAATTAAAGAGATCGTTCCAGTAGATTTGGAGGGAGGTACGCTTGTCAATGGATTTCCTTCATCTGGAATCACAAGTGCAATAGCTACAGAATCTTTGATTAATACGTCGAATTTTGAACTACAAGCAAATATTGATTCTGATAAATTTCCACCAATCAGTATTATAAAAAATGGAATGCCAAATTATGCAACTAGAATATTTGTAAATAGGGATCTAAAAGTTGGAATATTTTCTTCATATCTTACACTAGATGTAACAATGCATAGAACCGCTGCAAGAATGATGTTAGATTGGGCAAAAGAAAAAAAATGTTCAACCATTGTCAGTAGCATTACAGTAAAAGGATCAAATGAATTAGATGTGTTTGGAGTTGCATCAACAGGAAATGCAAGAGGAAAACTTGTTGAAAATGGAATTACAATGATAGATCATGCAACAATTCCAGGGATATCAGGAGTATTATTGAATGAAGGTGCAACCAGAGGTCAAGATGTTATCGTATTATTAGTAAGTTCAAATAAAGAAATTCCAGATTTTAAGGCTACATCTAACTTATGTGAGACATTCTCTAAGATTATTCCAGGCATATCGTGTAATTTGACAAAGCTAGAAAATGAATCAAAAATTATTGAAGAACAATTGAAACAAGCAACACAGAATACAAAAGATTTGGGCGACCACATCTACCGTTAATATTTAGATTAGATTCAATTCAACATGCTAGAAATATTTAATTTTTTAGGATTAGTTATAGTAATTTCTGCATCAGGTGTTATGTCACCAGGTCCACTATTTGCAGCAAATGTGATGTATGGATTACGTGAAGGGAAAATTTCAGGAATAAAGATGGCAGTAGGACATACCATTGTAGAATTTCCTTTAATATTGTTATTAGGTATAGGGTATTTTTCTATCGAAAGTATTCCGGAGATAAGAACAATAATTACAATATTAGGAGCCATAGGATTATTTGGATTTGCAATATTACAAATTAGATCTGTTACAAAACAAGAATTTAGTTTAGAAACAAAATCAGGACAAGGGCCATTTATGGCAGGCATTCTTCTTAGTGCATTAAATCCATTTTTTATTATTTGGTGGTTAACAATCGGCTTAATATTAATTTCAGAATCACTTCAAAATTTTGGGATTATAGGAATTGTGATTCTATTTTTATTTCACATTTGGATGGATTATGCATGGTTATTCACCATTGCAATCTTTTCTTCAAAAGCAAAAAATTATCTGTCAAAGAGAAATTTTAAGATAATAATTATAGGATTAAGTGTAGTTTTGATCTATTTTGGAATAGATTTTCTATTAAAATTATAACTAATTATTTAGAAATATCAATCTCAATTGTAGAGACATTACGAGTTTTACCATCTCTGGATTCTAATGCATCTGAAGAGATTCTTACATCAGATATTTTATAACCAATAGAATGCATACGTTTCATGATAAATTGTGATACATCTACAGCCTGAGTAATACGCTGACCTCTAGCCTTCAGTGTTACAGTAGGTAATGTGGATAATTGTGTTAATGTGGAGTTTACATATGTAACCAATGGTTTCACTCCAATCAGAATTAATTTTCGTGTAGGTTTCTCTTCAGGACTAAATGGTTTTTTTGGAATTTGTTTTTCTGGTTCAGGAGTACTTGCTGGTTCAGGAGTACTTGCTGGTTCAGGAGTACTTGCTGGTTCAGGAGTACTTGCTGGTTCAGGAGTACTTGCTGGTTCAGGAGTACTTGCTGGTTCAGGAGTACTTGCTGGTTTTTTTGCATCTTCCAATATTTCATCAAGGATATCAGATGCATCAGAATTTGAACTCATTAATACATTAAAACAAGGTTATTGTTTTTTAAGCTTCTCTTTTTCGATGTATGATTCTAGTATAGAATGTATATCTTCATCTTTTGAGGATTTGATTTGTTCTACTATTTCCTTTTCTTCTATTTCAAAACAATTCAAAAATTCTTGATGATCCTTAAAAACTAAAATTACTTTATTTTTGAAAATGCAGTGATAAAATTTTTCATTTTCCATAATTTCAGGATTAATCTTAACACCATCATCATTCACCTCAATTACAGAATCCATTAATAGATGGATGATTTGGATTAAGATATAAAATTACGTAATTGTAATAAGAATTGAATTTTAAAACATGTTATGGAAAAAAGAATTGTATTTCATGTAGATTTTGACTATTTTTATGCACAGTGTGAAGAAACAAGAAATTCTAAAATTAAAGGAAAATGTGTTGCAGTTTGTATTTTTTCAGATAGAGGTGGAGATAGTGGAGCAATAGCTACTGCAAACTACAATGCAAGAAAATTTGGAGTAAAATCAGGAATGCCAATTACGCTTGCAAAAAATAAATTGAAAGAAGAAGATGCAGTATTTTTACCAGCTGATTTTGATTATTATTCAGAAATATCAGCAAAAGCTATGGAAATAATTGAAAAATATGCAGATGTGTTTGAATATGTTGGCAGAGATGAAGCATACCTAGATGTTACAGCAAAAACTGAAAATGATTTTCATAATGCAGAGCATCTAGCACAGCAACTAAAAAATGAAATAGTAAATAATCTAAAACTTACATGTTCGGTAGGAATCACATCAAACAAACTACTCTCAAAAATTGCTTCAGATTATAAGAAACCGGATGGGTTAACAACAGTAAAACCAGAACAAGTTGAAGAATTTTTGTCACCGTTAAAAATAAGAAAGATTCCAGGAATAGGTAAGAAAACAGAAGGTATTTTTGGACAAATGAATATCAATACGGTGGAAGAACTAAGAAGAATTGATATTTTTGATTTAAATAAAATGTTTGGAAGAAAGACAGGAGGATATATTTTCAATTCTGCAAAAGGAATTGATATAGAACCAGTAAAACCAAGAGCATCTACAATTCAATTTAGTAAGATTATAACATTAAAGAAAAATTCTAAAGATCAGAATTTCCTGCAAGAAAATATAGAAGAGTTATGTGTACAATTGAATCAAATTGCCATTGATGATAACAAAATGTATCGCTCAATTGGAATTCAATTTGTAAATGAAGATTTGTCAACAAAAACTAAATCAAGGATGTTAAGAAATCCAGTAAATAATATAATTGAATTAAAAAAAGTTGTAAATCAATTATTGAAAGAAATACTAATAGAACAAGAAATGTTAGTTAGAAGGATTGGAGTTAGAATTTCAGAATTTTCAGATGTTGAAGGTCAAAGCAGCATTACAAATTATTTTTAGATGTTTTTTCAGATTCTAATTTTTTGAGTCGTTTTGTTTCAACTACAGTTACAACTAATAAGAAAATGAATAACCATGGAAGGAACATTATTTCACCTGCTACAGAATGGAATTCTTCCCAAGCTTCAGGATCAGTAGTGACTTTTAATGCATAAACAGATAAGGAAAATATTCGGATCATGTTTACAAAGATTGTTCCAAGAATTCCTAAAGCAAAATATATAATTTTACGATTTCGTGGGATTCTCATTTTTATGAGAAACGCCATCATAACAAGTGAATAGATAATAATACTGTGAACTCCTGCAGATGGCCAGAATACCTGTAATGCAAATGGACCAAAGTCACCATTAAGAAACATCAAATTATCACGTGCAGTTGCAACACCAAGATCAAGTGCAGTTATCACCCAAACATTCGCTTGTACAAAATATGGTACAATGTATTGTAATGGTCCAAGCGTATCATAAGGAAAGAAAGAATCCAATGCCAAAATTATTGCATTTCCAGCAAGGAATATTGGACCAGCAGGTCCAATCCTAATCCATTTTCGCCCAAATAAAATTGCAAGAGACGCAGTAACAAATATTGCCATTACTGTAAAATCAAATAGCCATTCCCAAGAATATTCTAAAACTCCAAATACATCAACTAAACTCATTATGTAATCTCTAACACCAAATTGAAGAGATACAAAATATGCAACGGTGAGTCCTATTAGTGGAAGACAGTAGAAAAAACGCTTTTTTGGAATTACAAATTTTAATCCAATTAATTCGGCTGCAATGAATGCCGCTGCAAAAAGAAATCCACCTCGACCCTGATTCCAACTGAGACTGAAGCTGTCAGGATATATCGCCATAGTGAATAAGATTGGAGAAAGAACAAGTAGAATTGCTATCATTACAGTTTTATTTTCCATTGAATGTCTTTTGAAGTCTCTCAATAAATATGCAAATATTAAAAAAAATCAGGCATGCTTGTTTGCGCAACAAGTTTGAGCATATTTCCATGTGCAAGCCATTCATTTTTACTGATACTCATTTGTTTTGTTGCAAGATCAATCGCTTCATTTAATGAATTTGCTTCTTGAGGTCGTTGTTTCATTGCTTCCCTAACTCCTTCACGTACCTGCCAAACACCAACAGGAACAGCATATTCAGGTTGAATTTCCCTAAATATCATAACACCGGACTGTTTTTCTATTTTTTGCAAATATTCTGTTACTGCTAATTTTCCTGCAAAGTATGCGCCTGCAATTGATGGCGGATGGTTAATTCCTTTTGCATTTTCATAATCACTTCCAAATCCGATAGAACTTTTATCATGCCAAGCTTCTTGCATTTCAAAAATCCATCTATGTGGAAATAATACAATTGAAAATAAATTTCCAAGATGAACAAAATTAAATATATTGTAACGGTCAATAATATCAAATTCGAGTATATTACGCATTAAATCATTAGAGATTATTTGATCTGTTGCAGTGATACTCCATTTTGTTGGTACTAATTTTCTATTTTTGCCAAACATTCCAATGCTGAAACATTTTTGAATTTTTGATA
>Ga0209089_10003625_pt1 | contig 13101 bp, 14 predicted proteins | sample ArcticOcean_MG_C_FD_187431 | JGI IMG/M metagenome (GOLD analysis project Ga0209089, IMG submission 187431) | Marine microbial communities from western Arctic Ocean - ArcticOcean_MG_CB2_150 (SPAdes) (version 2) | ecosystem: Environmental > Aquatic > Marine > Oceanic | place: Arctic Ocean: Canada...
CCTAGTTTTGGATGAAGCCCTATCCGCTGTCGACGCGGAGAACGAGGCGGTTATCCAGGACGCCCTCGACCGTTTGATGGAAGGACGAACGACGCTCATCTTCGCCCATCGTCTTTCTAGTGTCATCGGCTCGGACCGCATTCTTGTTTTGGACAAAGGGAAGATTACGGAAACAGGAACACACAACGATTTGATGCTTCGGCGCGGTATCTACCATCGTTTGATGGCAGCACAAGCCGAGGAACGTGCCGAAGGTGAATTGGAGATCGATGTTGGCGGTGGTTTGCAAACATATGCGGGGGATGCGCCGACTTATAGCGAGGAAGCGCAGTTCGCCGCGACTGACGCCATCGTAAGAGCTGAAGGGCTTGGTTGGACCGGGGCGACGCGCGAATTGATGAAGCATATTTTACCGTACAAGGGGAAACTCGCGCTCACTTTTGGTTTTGGCGTAACGCGAGTGATTGCGTTTATTGGCATTGGTGCCGTTAGCGCATTGGCTGTTAGGGCCGTGAAGACGGGTGAGCCATTTATAGATCTGCTATTTCTTTTGGCAGCCCTGGCACCGGTTGCGGGCATCTTCCATTGGTTCGAATCGTGGATTGCCCACGACATGGCTTTCCGCCTTCTAGCGGAGATGCGGGTTGCGCTATTCGAGAAGCTCGATCAGCTTGCTCCGGCCTATATGGTACGCCGGCGTACCGGCGACATGGTGGCGATGGCTACGCACGATGTAGAAACCGTCGAATATTTCTTTGCGCACACGGTTGCGCCAGCCTTCGTTGCGGTACTCGTCCCAAGCTTGGTCTTCGGTGTACTGATCTATTTTGGTTGGGAACTAGCGGTGGCCTTAGCGCCGTTCCTTGGACTGGTCGCACTCAGTCCCTTCATGATGCGGAAACGGGTCGATGAGTTGGGCTCCCGGGCACGGGAGGCCCTTGGCGAGTTGAACGCCCATGCGGTCGATACGATCCAGGGACTTGTCGAAATTGTTGCCTTCCAGCGGGCGCCTGAACGTCGCGCTGAGCTAATCGCTCGAACTAAGAACCATCATACCGTTCGCCTGCCGTTCTTCCGTGATCTTACAATACAGACTACTCTACTCGATGTTGCGACGGGACTCGGCGGGCTGGCCGTTGTCTTCACGGGGGCGGAAATGGTCGCCACCGAACAACTTGAAAGCGGCGTCTTACCATTATTAACCTTACTTTCCATGGCTGCATTTTTGCCGATATCAGAGATCTCTAATGTTGGGCGACAACTGGCTGACACGCTCGGCTCCACCCGCCGGCTCTACGCAGTCGACAATGAAACTGTACCGGTGACGGATGGTAAGGGTGTACCGGTACCGGAAGGTGCCCCGGGCGGATTGCCGGTGACATTGGACGCCGTCGACTTCCAATATGAGGGGGGGAATCGCCGAGCGTTGCATGGTACCAGTCTCGTGGTACCCGCGGGCAAAACAGTGGCCTTAGTCGGATCTTCCGGCGCGGGTAAAACAACAATCGCACATTTACTGATGCGATTTTGGGACCCAGAAAACGGCGTCATACGCCTTGGCGGCCATGACCTGCGCGATTACGCTCTCGATGATTTGCGCCGCAAGCTGGCTCTTGTAGCACAGGACACTCACCTTTTTAACGATACGCTCCGGGCCAATATATTGATCGCGAATCCAGAAGCTGGTGAGGTGGCCTTGACGCAGGCGCTCGACCGAGCCTCCTTGGGTGATTTCATCGCGGCTCTACCGGATGGTTTGGAGACTAAAGTCGGGGAACGCGGTACGCGCCTTTCGGGCGGTCAACGCCAGCGGTTAGCTATCGCACGTGCTTTCCTCAAGGACGCACCGGTGCTAATTCTCGACGAAGCTACGTCGCACCTGGACGCGGTGAATGAACAGGCTATCCGTAAAGCTCTGGAGGAGTTGATGGCTGATCGCACAACCATCATCATCGCGCACCGCCTATCGACTATACGAAATGCCGACATGATCGTGGCACTCAACGAAGGTCGGGTAATGGAATCGGGCACTCACGAAGAGTTGCTCGCGAAGGGTGGTCTCTATGCGCAACTCGTTGCCCATCAACTGACTGGCGCTGGTAGCCAAACCGCGGCGGGGTATGGCTAGGTGATGAAATCATTTTTTTCAAGCTAGAGATATAATCCGTGGCCTCTTGAGGCTTTGAAAAACACCCGATAAAGCTGTTTACCGTAATGGGGTTGCGATATCGAAGCCCCTGCCGCAATAAGATCAAGGTAGAAGAGTGGTTAATTATTCGTCATTTAAGATTTCTCGAATCATTTTAAAATCAATCGTAAAAATTGTCTTAGCATCTTATTTCCTAGCGGCTGGCCTCTATGGTTTCTCAGTCAGTGTGATAGGAGCAGAAACGGGTATCGCCCGCTGCAACGCGCCGGATCCAGTTTGTTCGGCGAGCGCCAGCGTATTTCGAATTTCCTCATTCGATCCGATCGGAAGCGCAGTAATGATCGGACCTGAGGTTTTAATAACCAACCGCCATGTGATCGCAGATCATACAAAAGCCACGATTTATTTACCGAATGGTCGCATTCTACAGGCTTCAGTGGTTCCAACCAGTTATTCTGGGGATTTGGTGCTCCTAAAGGTCAAAGATCTAGGCAGTCTCAAAGCACTGGAAACCAGCACACCACACCAAAACTCAAAATTATTTTCAATCGGCACAGAAATCCACACTAAACAAGTTCGAGTGTATTCCCCAGGTCGAGTAATATTGCTGCCAGCTGAAGGGAGACCACTTGCCCGTTTGCATCATTCTGCAAATAGCCGGCCCGGCAATAGCGGAGGGGCCTTGGTTGACATTTATGGACGGCTCGTCGGAATTGTTACTTCCGGTGGTGATGGATTTTATGAAGCCATCCCAGCAACCGAATTTCAATCTCTTCGACTTCTCAGCGGACCACAGTATGAAGAAGAGAGCCGAGTAATCGGAATGGCTTATAGACGATGCACCAATGCGCTGGAAATGAGTAGATTAGGACTAAAGAGCAATCAGAATTCATCGGAGACAAATCTCATTGAGGACTGTGCAAAGAGTCGAAACCGGCAACTCTTTGATCTTGCGGGCCAGACGCTTGGGCGTGCAGGTCAAGTCGATGACGCAATTGCTATGTTTGAGCGTTCTCTTACTCAAGATCCGCATGCCATCAATTCGCGAATAGGGTTAATTGTAACCCTGCATCTTGCACGTCAATATGGAAAGGCCGTTCCTCACCTGAAAAAATTAATCAAATTGTTTCCTGCTAATTTGCGAATTCTACAACTGTCCATTCAGGCGGGAAAATTGAGCAAAAATTTGAACCTCGCACGTGGAGCACTTGAACTCCTGGAACAGCACTATCCACGCCTTGCGCCGAACTTTAAGCGTTTTCTTGAAGATATTCCAAGACAATAAACGTAAGGTACTAACACCCTCGCTTGTTGTTCAGGAACTGAAAAACGCGATCTTTAGATATAGCACGTAGGAGCTACACGAAGTACCCCTTCACCCAAAGAGAAAGTCAGTAATAAGGTTTACGTTAATCAATCTGAAGGTAACTTTTTTCGTCCAGAGTGTTATTACATCAAAGGCATCGGTTTTCGGAGTAGGCCAGAGAGTGCGTTACCTGTGATGGCAAGGAGTAACACGCCGCCGCCAAGCAAGGTGTATCCTCCAATTGTCTCACCAAGAAAAAGCCAGACCCAGAAAGGTCCAAAAACTACTTCAGTCATCGAGAGCAGAGCCAATTCTGCTGACGGTATAACCTTTGAGCCCAAGGTATAGAGGATCAACCCGGCACCAACCTGGAAGATACCCATAGCCACCGCAATCCCGATGTCGCGTGCCGGAATATTAAAACCATAACCTTTAATCTGGCAAAGGATACCGGCGGTAATGATGGCGAAAAATCCAGCTAGGAAAACAGCGGGCATCATGTCTTCTAACTTTTGCCAACGTAGAGAAATAGTAAAGGCCGCAAAGCCCAGTGCCTAAATGAAGGCAGCAACGTTTCCGATAATCCGCCCTAATGAAACTCCTTCCCAGACCATAATGATAATACCTACCAAGGCGCCCACCATGGATCCCCACGTAGCCTTCCCGACGTCTTCACCAAGGACTACCCAACCTAGAACCGCGGCAAAGAAAGGAGCAGCGGCAAACAAAAACATAGCATTAGCAACCGTGGTTGTCTGGATGGCTAAGATACCACCTGAAAAAGCAAATACTAGCGAAATGCCACCAAAGATTCCGGCTAAGCCTGCGTTGTGGATAACGGGAAGGGGATTACCACGAGCCCGCAACGTCATCACTAACAATAATAATGGCGTTAGCGCTAAGGAACGAAAAAATAGTATTTGCCATACATTGGCTATTTCAATGTGGCGGACCCCCAAACCGATGGTCGACCAGCAGATGCCAGCCGCTAGTACGAGCACCACACCGCTCTGGTAGGTAAGGTGAGTAGAGGGCATTAAAGGTTTGACCGGCTCTCGAAATATTTTTGGCTATAAGACTTCTAAAATCATTAAGTAGATACACCTACCGACAATTGTTTGCACGTTTCGTTTGTCCGTGATTTCTCACCGGATAATAAAGCCGTTGGTTAATTACCCTTCGATGGTTTAGGTTTCTGGTTGGTTGTCCCCTGGAAAAACCCATGCGAGAAATTCTTTTAACCCTAACCATATTCGCGATTTCGGCGTGTGGACTATTTGATTATTCACATAATCCAGCGCAGCCAGATCCAACTCCTAAAAATTGGAAAGAGAGTGCAAAGGCTGAATGTAAAAAAGGAGGGTATGAGAAAGACCCAAATGCTTCATATCCCGATAAACCGGAACTTTCGGTTGAAGAAGCCAATTTCCAATTTTGTGTAAATCAAAAAGTAAGGGAGCTTAAGAAAGAATGGCAAGCCAAACGTGATAAAAATCGCAAATTGCTACCGAACATTGGGTTTAATTTTGGTTTGGTCTTTGGCCTTTAACGTATTTTAAGAATTTTCATTGGTAAATTCCTATTCGGTGATCTAGATTTATTATTTGATGCAATGCTCTTTATTTTCAGCTACAAGCATCGATGAAATTATTGCCAAAGAAGACGGTAACGTTGATTTGTAACACACGTCAGGTAAAATTGATGTTGGTATAGGTGAGCACTTTGATATTGTTTTCAGAGCTTATTTTTACTCCATTGATTGTATGATAATGGGCTAAATTGCGTGGCTATGATAGCCAGCATGGCCTTATGGCGGTACCCATATTGTTATATTGAATAATACAGTTAAAGAGCCACCGGAGAGCTTAAAAGGAAAAGTTGAAATATAATCTGGTGATTTTCTTAAGCTGGGCGGAAAACTTGAGAATGATGGTTTCCATCACGCTTATATAGATGGAGGGACAACTATAAGAGCCTTTTTGAACCTAAAATTAATCAACGAAATAACGTGGACACAAGTGCCATTCCTTCTTGACGAAGGTAAGCCGTTATTTGGTAAAACCAATTGCGACATTCTGATAGAGGATGCAATTAATACGGCTTAACCTAATGATTTTGTGTAAACCACTTACAAAGTTAGCTATTCGTACAATAAGCCCGAACTGACTTAATTTAGCGAAACAAGTACTTGATATGAGAGTTGAAGTATCGGAATAGTCGGCACATCCGGCTGGAGATCTTGGTGCCGAAATTCATGGGGCGTATAGAAAATGATAAGGCAGTGTAGAACCCCGGAACGGCGGGAATTTCTAACTGGAATTACCGCAATATCGGCGGTTACGATCGCCAGTTCCGCGCTGCAAAATCAGGCTTTGGCTAGGGTCCTAAGCACACCTGCGCAGACCGAAGGACCATTCTATCCCGTTCGCAAACCTCCCGACCAAGACGCCGATCTCACTATGGTCGGCAACAATGGTAAGCGCGCTGCTGGGGACCTCCTTCTCGTTCAAGGACGGGTTCTTACGCCCAACGACAGCCCTGTTGCCAATGCTTTGGTCGAAATCTGGCAAACGAACGCTTGGGGGCGCTATCAGGACCACCGTGATCGCTCAGATGTGCCGTGGGACCCAAATTTTCAGGGCTACGGCCACGTCACTACAGATTCTAACGGTGCATATGCATTCCGCACCATCAGGCCAGCCGGATACGGACAGGGCTATTTCCGCCGAACACCGCATATTCACTTCCGTATATCAGGGCGGGATTTTGACCGACTCACTACCCAGATGTATTTTACTGGCGAACCAGAAAACGCCAATGACCGCCCGTTAAACAGGATCTCTGATTCAGCTAAACGTCAACGCCTAATTGTCGACCTGCAACCGGACCAAGAACAGGAGACGCGAATGTGGCGCGGGCTCTTCAATATCGTGCTGGGGGACAATTTCCCCTAACTCTCACTCTCCACTGGACGCTTAGTTGCTTCACTCACTATTTCTTGGAGAACTGTCGGCGACCGGACCACACAGATGCTTAACAAGTACTCAATCGGGGTCCGGCACCAGTAAGATGCCAAGCAAGTTCAGGACATCTGGGCAACTAAAAAGCTCCATTCCGCATTTAAGCCAGAACAATCTATCCAGACACTACATGGTGATTATTCGAGATTGAAACTACCGATTTCTCAGAAAAAAGCTCGATGTATTAGGATTGGCCCTTAAAGAATGTTTTATGACCCCGTTGGAACAAAATCTGCTAACAAGATATTTTTAATTTAACGCAGAGAAAGGGGGACCAGAAAATGGCGGTGATCGAACATCCGGTACCATACGAGTACGATGGAGAAACCTTTGAAGGTATGCTGGTCTTTAGTGATAGCATCACGGAACAACGCCCAGCAATTTTTATGCAGCCTGACTGGCTCGGCGTCTGTTCTCATACCACGGGAATGGCTGCCGAAGCGGCAGAGACAGACTACGTCGTCCTGCTGGCCGACATGTTTGGCAAGAATTATGGCGGGATGGACAAATCCAATCAAGAACTGGGTAAGGTCGCCCGCTCTAACCGGGCGGATATCGACTTCATCTTGGGCTGCGGCAAGGTCGCAGACGATACCCTCACTGCCGAGGCCGATAGGCTGGGACTAATCGATATATCGAGAAAAGGCGCGGTCGGATATTGCATGGGTGGCGGCTACCTGCTTGAACAAATTCGGAACGGTAGCGATTTCCAAGGCACAGTAGTCATCCACGTCACCCTGCCAATCACGGTGGCGCCAAACCGGCAAAACCGGATCTCCGGACGGTTCCTCGCAATCCATGGGTCCAACGACATCGTGACACCCAAACCGCTAATCGACGCACTGGAAGACGAAATGTCGGCGCACGGCGTGGATTGGCAGGTAATGATGTTCGGGGATGCGCCACATGGATTTTGCGTACATGACGCAAACGACAATCTACAGCGCTACGACGAAAAGCTTTGCAAACAGACCTATCGATTAATGCGGGACTTCTTCAGCGACATCTTTTAAGAGCCGATCAGCATTCTTGATCGTCTAATTGAAAAATAAACCATCTAAGCTGCAAAGCTCAAACGCTAGTGTTTAGATCAAATCAAAGAGGGAGGTAAAAAATTTGATCTAGTATAAAACAGTTCAGATACCATTGCGTGGTTGGCCAGTCGTACTCCACGCCTCGTAAGAGCTTTCTGCATAGGCCCAAAACCACCGAGCAAGCCTGGCAAACAGGCTGAACTGGTTAGAGGTTGAGACGACGGAGACTTGGTCGTCGGATAGCCCGAGGCCTTCATCTTTACCTTTGGAGTACATCGCGCCTAGGAACTCCCGTGCCCCGGAATTCCCGTGATCGGCAAGTGATCTGAGTTGCTTCAGCCCCGTTGCATGGTCTTCACAATATACGGCAGCATCGTCAGCCCCATTGAATTCATTTTGAGAGAAATCGTTCAAAGTCAGTTCCTTCCATGTGTACTGACCTTTAAATAATCAGGTCTGCGATCAAAGAGTAGGGTTAGTTGATCCTTCCAGCCATGCAATTTTTTGGATGTTTCTAGGGCAAACCAGCCATGCACTATTTGAATGATCTGATTAACAGTTTGGTGACACGTTTTAGAAATTTCAGTGAAGTCTGATGTCCATAAGGCGTTAAAAAGCATGGCCGTCAACGTCCTGACACCTATGGTATCAGGAGAAAGGAAACAAGTTTGAAGTTGCTATTAGCTTATGAGAGCTCAACGCAATACCAGCCTATTTTTTGACTTCTATGGCATCGGTGAGCGTAGCGTGAGAACGAATATCTCCAAGGAGATGGATAAGGCTATAGCAAGGGTATTGCAGTCTGCTAAGTGAGTAGTCAACCAAGTGTTGAATCTTTTAGATAAGTGTTTCTATTATTAGCTATAATGGGTCGAGGTGCATGGACCACGATGGTGCGGGCACTCCGGCCACAAGATACTGGACTAAGGGAGACTAAATATGGCCGTTTTACGCATTGCTAAAATGGGCAACCCAATTTTGGGTACGCCTGCCGCACCGGTCGCTGATCCCATGGCACCGGAAATTGCTAAATTAGCCGCCGATATGCGGGAGACCTTAGAGGATATTGGTGCCAGCGGGCTGGCCGCTAATCAGGTTTTCGTTAGCCAACGGGTAGTCGTTTACCGCATGATTGCTTCGCGCATCCCCGATGGCTCTGGTTTTGGGCCAGTACCGTGGACGGTTATGATCAATCCAGTAATCACGCCGTTAGATGAAGAAAAACAGTCATACTGGGAAAGATGCCTCTCGATCCCCGGGTTGCACGGCAAGGTTCCCCGTTGGCCGAATATTAAGATCGCCTATCAAAGCTTGGACGGAAACAATATTGAACAAGAAGCCATCGGCACCTGGTCGGCATTGTTGCAACATGAGTGCGATCACTTAGATGGATATTTATATCCCATGCGCATGACCGATTTGTCTCTGCTATCCTATAATGATGAGCCTGGCCCATTGGCTGAGGACGCTGCGGCCGGCAGTAAAATCGATCCGCTGTTTAAGCAACTCGTCGATGACTGGCCCGGGCGCCAGCGTTGGTTGGGAGATTAGTGGCGCGCTACGGCGATTGGAGAAAATGATTAGTCAGAAAACGGTTTGACTTTGTATAAACGTCCCTATTATGAAGATCACATGGGAGATATTGGTTGAATATAAATCCCTATGCTCCTTTTACCGCCAAGCGCAGAAATGAATATGACCACAGGCTCTGCAAAGCAGCTTAGGAAGCCCGTTTCGGTATCGGCGCTGGGATCAAATATGGCGGTGATGGTATGGCCCAGCTTTTGGGCCTCAAAGCCCTTCACCACTTCATACTCACCATGATCCTTGAACCCCCCTTCGCTCGGCACATCCAGACCACCCTGCCCTGCATCTCGGTACTCATAAGACCCCAAGTATGGCGATGGCCGCTTATATATAAGTCAGCGGCTTTGCCTGAGTGATTGAACCGCGCTTGCCTCACTTGGCTATGCAAAGGATGAAATTGGCTGGTGCCGACATGATCATGGGCAATATCCAAGACGGCCTTGCGACCGTTGGGCCATTGCAGCTCAACCAGAGCCTTCCATTGTTCTTACATGCTGCCAGCCGTGTGGATATATTCCAGAGGATCGCCTTGCCCTGACCAAGCATCGTGATTGCCTCGAATAATGATCAGCGGCTTGATCTTTTTGATGAACCATTCTGCGAGCTGAAAACCCTGTTTTGCAGACGCTTCAGACTTGGCATATTCGGCCTGTAAGCGGCCTATCCAGTTATCAGTATGAGTATTCCCCTAAACTAACGCCTCGCATGCCCTCAGTGGACTCACAGATGCTCACACAGCGGTCTAATTCAGGCCAGTTGCATTTGAGGGGGCTATCGACGTGGATATCACCAAACATCAGAAGTCCTACGGGGTCGTTAGATTTCATTTTTATGGGGATGGGATCACGGGCATCCTTGGTGTTCTTGCGAGTGCTGTAACGCCGTTTCATAAGCTCGATCAGCTCATCCGTGGGCATCTCATCCGTAGGCAGCTCTGGTGAGCTGAAACCTTCAATAGGCTCGCCATAATCAGGGACGTCGCCCAGACGATTTCTGGCTACGTCCAAACGGTACGCAAAGCCCTTGCGGGTTAAGCCAAGACTTCAACCCGCCTCGGCCTTGGTTTTATACGAGCGGTCAGCGTCGAGTACTGAAAATAGATCTTCATCGGTGAGCTGGGTAGCCATATAGTGTCCTTCGCATAGTTAACAGGAGCGTTTTATGAATGATCGTTACACCAAGGGTTGCCTGACCGTCATCGCGGTTTCACTCGCAGTAATTGGGCTAAGAGGATTGCCTATGATTGACCCTGCATATGCTCAAGGTGGCGTCCAGAAAATAGCTATCTGTGAAATGGATGGTGACGTGTGTGCCACTATCAAAACGTCATATTCAAGAACGGGGGCCAATGCGCGGCAAAGAGCTATTGGTAGTGGATGGTTGATGGTGGGTAGGCCCGGTGTGATGAAATAACATTCACCTTGGGAGGTTACACTTTTTTCTCAGCTACTTTCGCGGTTTTATCAACGCAGAACGCTTGGGCATGAATTATGGGCGGGAACTTGCCGTGTAGATCCTTAATGACTTCGGCACCACGCGTGTAGCAAATCTGAATATTTTCATATGGGCCACGCCGGTCATCTATTTGAACGAGCGGCATTCCCATCGCTGTAAAAACTACTATTGAAAACCACAAAAGATGCTTCTCCTTATTAATGGCTGCCGTTAAATTTATCTCTGAGCTTATTTGTAAAATCCCAAAGAGCGCCGACCTGACTTCGTAGCTGGTCAACTTCAGCGCGGAGCTTCACAGTCTCCACGTAAGTGTCACGCTTTTCGATGCTATCAAGGTCTTTTTGAATTTCCTTAACTTGGGCGTTTAACTTCACGGCCACAACTATCAGGCCGATTATGAATACAATCTGGTGCCAGTGCGAAGTGATTAGCTCCATACATTATTCGTCCTCTTCGCGGCAGTTACAGTCGTCGCATGAGCAGTTTGGGCATATTTCAGAGCAATGACAGGCGTGGGTGCAATGAATGCACTTTTCCATCAAAGTTTACCGCGCTCGATGGCAATTTCATCCTCGACATCAGCTATAAATTTGAGAGCATCAGCATCTCCGCTAAACGCATCACGCATTCGACGTTGTGTAACAGCGGATTCCAGATCCATTATTTTCTCTAGGGTAGTTGGAACTGGTTCAACATATTTAACAACTGCGCCGTCTACATACGTATCCTGTTGAGTAGTGTCGTCAGCTACATCTACCCATGTAAGACTTTCATGGACAGGAAAAGGTGTTCCAAACTCACAAATTCGAGATTCATGTACTAGTGCTTTCTTCATTATGTATACTCCTCAACATATACGACACCAGCAGCGCCAGTACTACCTGAAGATCCACCAGTACCACCACCACCATATGCCTTACCATTTGTTCCTGTTTCGGCAGAACCCCCTCCAGTACTTATAGATGAACCACCAAAGAAGGAGCCACCACCAAAGTCACTAGCCCCGCCCCCTCCCGCACTACCAGTGAAGTTTAAGTGACCACCAGAAAATGCCTTATGCAAAGTGGTGTTATTACTATCTCGTGACCTTGGGTCTTGGACTTTGCCAGCGAGGCAAGGTGTATCCCTCAACATGGGAGCCAATCGGTCCTTCGAAAATGCCTGAGCCATACTTAATGTTGGCTGCAATACGAGAATTGGACTTGGGTCGTGGCTGATGTAATAGCCAAGGATGTTTAAAAGTATCTCGGTCTTGCCGATCTGGGCCGCTGACATGATAACAATGTTCTCGATGGCCGGATCGTTAATGCAATCCATGATGCCGCGTTGGTAGGCTGCTCGATCGGTATTCCACCATCCAGCTTCTGCACTGGCTTCAGGTGAAAGACGCCTTTCTGCGTCGGCCCATTCGCTAACTGTTAGACGAGGCGGTGGCGACATTCTCCGAAGAGTTCTGGTCGCTGCTTGCGCTAACTTCTCTGCTTGGTCCGACATCTATTGCACTTAATTCCAGTAGGGCTTGCTCAACAGATTTGGTAAGCAGCTCCTTGACGATCTTTTGATCAGATTCAACAGCGGATACCGCTGCCATTGTTGTAGGGAGAGCTAATATCTTTGCCCGAACGGCACCCAGGATTTCAGTCCAGCGCTTTTCGGTTTCTTCAATGCTGACAACTTCACCGCGTTCCTTTTGCAGTTCCAGCTCGGCCAGCTCGGCCTCGGCAATAAGCTTTCTTCGGCGGGCTTCATCCAGTGAAACCACGTTGCCGCTCTTGGCTTTGGCCTCACCGTATAAACTACGATCGCGCAACCAGTGGATATATCCCTTCACGGTCGGGATTAGCTCGTAACGGCCCCGCTCTGAGTTCTTGGGCAAGATACCGTCGGTCACCAATTGACGTACACGGCGCTCGGTTAAATCAAGTATCTGGCAGATGGTCTTGATGGGGTATGTGGTCTTCACGGTGTTAGCAGCCAAAAAACGAATACAAAGAATGTGAATGATACCGATGCCAGTAGCAGCTCCCGTGTATTAAACATTAGCGTTCCCGCCATGCGTTCATAAAGAAGCTCGGCCACTTACCGATTGCCTTGACGATCTCATAAAGGCAATGACAGCAAGCCAACACCATAAGCCCTATCAGGCGTACCAACAGCCAAAAGCCGTTAATCAGGGTGCAGCTTGCTCGGTAGATCCGAGTCGTAACCCAACGTATACCGTCGAATAGTTTATCCACGTTATCCCCGCCCCTCTGATGAGAAGCGCCCTTTCAAAATTTCTGTGACTAGAAAACGATTGCCATCGCGAATAACCTGCAATGGATTGCTCAGTAAGGACCCGTTGGGTTAAGCTTATTAATGGACCATCTTCAGTATAAAAAAATGCAGTCCAAGATTACTGCTCAAGCTGGACGCTGGGCGCAAATGAAACGGGTTGCTGGTCGCATCATTGGCATGTTCGTTATGGCCATGCTTATCTTAGGAATCATCAACTTGGTAGGTTAGCCAATAGTGTTAGAGGGAAAGTTAATGTCAGAAACTATGATATTG
>Ga0209089_10003632_pt1 | contig 13091 bp, 16 predicted proteins | sample ArcticOcean_MG_C_FD_187431 | JGI IMG/M metagenome (GOLD analysis project Ga0209089, IMG submission 187431) | Marine microbial communities from western Arctic Ocean - ArcticOcean_MG_CB2_150 (SPAdes) (version 2) | ecosystem: Environmental > Aquatic > Marine > Oceanic | place: Arctic Ocean: Canada...
TGAAAAACTTCACAGAATACACCAAAATAACAGAAGCTCGAGACGCTTATATTTTCGACACTAAGCCCAAAACACTCAAGGACGCTGAAGACCCAGAGGTGCAGATTACTGGATGGAGTCGAATGCTACTAAGTCAGTATAAAGCAAAATTTGTTCGTGCTTCAGAAGATTTTGTGAAATGGGCAAAGGGTGAGAGTTATGAATATATCGAGGATAAGATGAGCTCGTATCATGGGATGTTGGAGGGTATTCAAAATATTGAAGACCAGATGAAGAAACCAGCATGGAAGAAAAAAATAACAATGCTGAAGAGAGCTGGAAAATGAAAAAGTTTGACCAATACTTGGTCGAGTTTGACTTCCCCCAAATCTATTGTGATATGGATGGCGTGGTAGCAGATTTTGTTAAGTTCACTGCAGACCATCTTGGAACAGCATTTAATGATGATTATTGGAGTGATTTACCTGATGATTTATTCTTACAACTTCCGAAGATGCCAGATGCTGACCGTCTTTGGGGTTATATCAAAACATTTCAACCATTCATGCTTACAGCAGTTCCAAGGGAATCACGAGGCCCCATTGCAAAACGAGCATGGAAGGATAAGACCCGTTGGATGAAAACCAATTTCAGACTTCCAGCAGACAGAATGCAAATTGTCCAAAGGATAAACAAGAAGAATTTTGCTACGGATGGCAGAGATAAAAGACCAAACATATTGATTGATGACCATCTTAAAAATATAAAGGAATGGAAAGGAGCAGGAGGAATAGGAGTCCACCATACAAGCGCTGATTCAACCATAAACGATTTAAAACGAATAGGGTTTCCATAATAAACAAAGGGTACAGATGAATGAATTATTCGCGGTAGATGAGTTGATAATGATGGCGGTTATATTATTCTCGTCATTTTGGATATTTCTATTCAATTATAGAACGGATAATAAAGACAAGTATGAAGGTAATAAGTGGCTGATAGGATTGGACTTACTCATTAACATGGGAATGTCTCTCACAGGTTATTTGTTAATTTCAATAGTTTTTAATAATATTCCGCAATTAGCACCGTACATAAGTTATAGGTATCCAGTAGGATTTTTATTTGGACTCACTTCTAATGTAAGCATACCGATAGTGTTGAAATGGTTCCAACAACAAATCACTAAAAAACTGAACACCATAGGAAAAAAGTAAGGTAGATTATGGCAAAGTCAGACTCAGAACATCAAGAAGCACTGAAACTTGAACCAGTTAAAGAGATTGAAATTGAAACGAAGGACTTAGTAGTATCCAGTAAAATTTGGATATTTGTGATTATTGGATTACTTGCATACGCAATATTCATGGTACTTCCAGATATTAATGAGAGAATGGCATGGATAGAAAAAGATTTGAATTCTGTATTGGTGCAATCAGAAAGATTTAAAAAATCTACTAGAGTATTCGCAAGAGACAATAACTGCGCTACTTGTCATTTAAGCCCAGACCATTTACTTCATAATTTACAATCCAAGTATCCAAGTTATAGTGATATTAAAGCATTTATGAGGATTGGCCATCAAAGATATTACACGGCTGCAACTCCAGTTCTCGATGAGGAATTAATGGTAGTATACAGGACACTAAAATGAAGACCTTCAGATCATACTTAGCAGAAGCTAGAGGAACAAGTCTATCTGAGTTGTTATTTCTTCCAAGAATAGGTTACTACGATCAACTGATGATTCCTATATCTTCATCAATGTTCAAAAGGATATGGCCAGACACACTCCGAGCAACAGTATTTCATACAACGGATTCGGATGGTGTTAAGTCAATATCAAAACTTGAAGGAAAGAAGGGACAAATATCTGCTTTTTTTGAAATGCAATCTCGATATATGGAAGTTGGTGTTGCAACTGAAGGTGGTGTTCATGCAGTATTAGAGATGGACGCTGATGTTCTCTTGTCTGCTTCGGGTGATGTGATGAGTCACTTAGACCAAAGTGGTAGAAGGTGGACATCTATAAGTGACCTCAAAGAAACTTCACGGTGGACAAAGTTTGCTACAGTAGAGAAAACCCTTAAGAAAATGTTTGACCCTCTGGTTAAGAAATATCTCAAAAAAGGTGAGTTTGAAGAGAACGCAACAGTATGGGAACTTTGGAGTATGGCACCGAGAAAAGTTAACAAAAAAACATTGAGTCTAATAATAAAAGACTATATGGATGGAATGGAAAAGGTTATCAAGAAAAACATTGATACATTTAGTGACGCCATGTTGAGTTACGCAAAGAAAAGATCAACTGATTTGTCGTGGGATGAACAAGTAGTCAATAACATTAAGGTTAAGACAGCTCACTTTTTTAAACTACCAATACCAATTGTTCAGACTGATGATACAATTGAGATGTCTGAGAAACAACAGAAATTGATAGAGTTTACGGAGTCTAAGGGGTGGTCAACAAAAATGTGGGATGCGGCTATAGAGTTAGAAGCATACACAAGAACAGTTGCTAAAAAGGAATTGGGAAAATGAAGACCTTCAGATCATACTTAGCAGAAGCTCCAGGCTGGAGTGGTAGTCTATCAGAAAAACTTTTTGATATTGGTTTCCATCACGGCTTTGAACGAGGCAGTAACTTAGTAGGGTTTTGGTTGCCAATATCTTCACCTATATTCAAGAGAATTGGAATTGAAGAAGTTAGGGCTACTGTATTTCATGTAACGGATAAAGAACATTACCCTACCTTAAAGAAACTGCAAGGAAGAAAACAATCCATTTCAGCATTTTTTGGGATGAAGGCTGAGTATTTTTCTCAGGGGGTTCAAACATCGGGTGGAGTTATTGCTGAACTGGATGCGAATATACTATCGGCATGGAAGGGGGATGTAATGAGCTCCCCAGATAAGGGTGGCAGAAGATGGGTTAAGTTAGCTCATTTTAAGGGAGTAGATAGAGATCAAAGTATCACGAAGGTGTTGATAGGGGTTGAAAAGTTGATAGGCAAGTTGTTACTGAAATATCATTCTAGTGTATATATGAGGAATCATGATGGGAACTTGGATACAGCGAACTATCCCGGACATTGGCAAGCACTTGGCCAGATTTTAGGTGACAGGGGTAGTCCCGCTAGAGATACAAAAAAATTAGGGTTATTGATTAAGGATTATATTGACGGCATGGAAAAGATTATGAAATCGAATGTGAAACAATTCAAAGATATCTTCCAAGGTTATTTGAGTACCAGATTTACCGATAATGATTGGGATGAACAGATAGTCAATAAAATTAAAATCAAAAAAATTCATCTTGTATTTAGCAACGCATGGTATAGACAATCTGATTCTGGTGATCCTGATGAAGACGATTATAAGGGCTATGAAGATTTTATTGAAGAATTAAAAGCTGATGGCATAGATGGTAAATATTATAAAGATCCATTTGACCTAGAAAAGTACATAAGCAATGTTGCTACGTTGGAAACTGGGAGGTAGTAATGAACACCTTTAAGACTTATATTGCTGAATTATTTGATAAGCCTCTTCCCTATAGGAAACTTGGTAAGTTAAAACCTGCGAAACGAGGTGTGCACCAATCAATTGATTATGAGTTTTCAACAGAAATAGATGAAGTAACAACAAAAGTTACGACAACTTTTAGAGATGTAGATGGTACTGAGCAATTTAGTGTGGAGTTTGATGTAGGAGATAAATTCAACATTACAGGATTAGCTGGTATTGATGCTATAAAAATATTCACTACGGTCGTTGCACAAATAAAAGATTTTATTGAATCAGAACAACCAATCAAAATTGAATTTACGGCGGCTAAGGCACGGGGAGAAGGGTCATCGAGATCTAAATTATATGATAGAATGACAAAACGTCTAACCCCCACGGGATATATTTTGGATGCTCGCCCGTGGCGAGATGGTTCACGGCAGTATACATTCACTAAGGTGGAATAATGAACCCCGTTGGTAAATTTATTATAGCTTTAGTTTGGGTATTTTGGGTGATGGCACTGTCCACTGTTGAGGGGCAAAAGCCAATGATGGATCATAGTAAGATGACTTTGGAAGAGATTGAAGATGTCAAACAGATGGTAATGGATATGGAGCATACTCCAAAACCAGAATATATTCCAACATACGGTAGTACATTTGATAGAGTAAAAGAACGAGGATATGTCATTTGCGGAACTAAGAAAGATTTCAAAGGCTTCTCAGATACAAAATGGAGAGATGAAGCTGGAGAAACAATTTGGTTTGGTTTTGATGTTGATATTTGTCGGGCAGTAGCTGCTGCAGTACTTGGAGATGCAGACGCAGTAAAGTATGTAATAGTGGATGGGAAGACCAGATTTGAGTATTTGATAGATGGCACGATTGATATGTTATCTGCTGCTACAACTTATACGTTTACGAGAAATGTATTCAAGAAATTAGAATTTCTCCCCACTACATTTTATGATGGGCAGGGGTTCATTACTAAAAAGGTTCTAGGAGTATCCTCTGTCAAACAGATGGTTGGGGCTAAGATATGTTTTAGTTCAACTGGAACTGCAGCAAAGAACATTGCAGACTACTTCCAGTTACATGAGATAGAATATATTCCTATAGTTGTTCCAGTCGGTGAGAACTCAAAAGATTGGTACATACGAGGTGATTGTGATATGTATGGTACTGATAGGTCTGGTCTTGCATCTAACCGATTGAGCTTCTCAGACCCAGAATGGCATATCATTTTACCAGAGATTATATCAAAGGAACCACTTGGGCCAGTAGTCAAGTATGGAGATCAGCAGTGGTCTGATGTTGTTAGATGGTCAGTCTATGTTCTTTTTATAGCAGAAGAGTTAGGAATTAATTCAAAAAATATAGATGATTTTAAAGAGAATATAGACCCAAATATTCAAAGATTTATGGGCGAATTGAATGGAGCTCATCATTCAAATCTTGGAACAAAATTGGGGTTGGATGCGGAATGGTCTTATAATATAGTAAAACAAGTGGGGAATTATGAAGAAATATATGAGAGAAATGTAGGAGAGGATACACCTCTAGGCCTTGCTCGTGGGTTGAATAAACTCTATACAAAAGGAGGATTGCTATATGCACCACCTTTAAGGTAAAGAATGTTCAAATGGTTCTCGGTAATTAGTGGTATTCTCTTGGTGTTGTGGATTTACTATATTATTATGAGCGGAATAGCATATAAAGTTAATTATGATAAAACTCATTTTCCATGCACTTATAATAAGGGGTTGTGCACAATAAAGGCGACATGGAAAACTTGTTCAGGGAGGCTACACGGAGTACCATACAAATATTGTGAACGAAAGTTAAACCGCTTATGAGACATTGGCACGAAGAACATTTAAGCGGAGAAAACCATGAAGGTGGCCAGGTAGGAGAGCCCGATGCATTCAGTAAAGTTCCTGAGAATCGTGCTGCAGTAGATAACATCCTTCGCGTCAATCATGGTAATCAAATGAGATTGGGTTTGATGGCAGACGCTAAAGCCAATATTATGATAACGGTGACCTCCATCGTTTTCTCTATTACTATTGCTAACCTTGACAATGAAGTGATGAAATATCCATTATTAGCATTTGCGTGTGGATGTTTCTTTTCTTTGTTGTTTGCTATCTTTGCTATTATTCCAAAAACAAGTTATCCAAAGGTAAAGGGTAGTGAGGAAATAGACCGGAAGTCGCCTTGGTTCAACCCATTGTTTTTTGGTCATTTTGCACACTTACCGATTGAGGAATACAAAGAAGATTATTCAAAAACCTTGATGTCTGATGATAAGATATATGATGCTCTAGCTGGAGACATCTATGGGCAGGGGAAGGTACTAGCACTCAGCAAGTACAAATACCTCAAGTGGTCTTACAATAGTTTCCTTACGGGTATGTCAGCAGCAATAGTAGTTTTTCTATTACAGGGCCCAGCCGGAGAAATTGTTTTTAGTGGACTGAGTTGGATAGGTAATATATTTACTTTGGATGGAGTTAGAGAGTTATTATGTCAGGGAAGTTTGGTGTGTAGAAATGGCGGCTAAAGAGAATTATGCAGTAGGAGTACACAAGGCAAAAAAGACTTACGAGTTAGAGACTTTGCTAACATATTACCCCGCAGACGGTGGTAAGGGTTGGGTAATAAAAATTAAAGATAAGAAAGCAGAATTATGATAAAGGTCGAATCTATTCTAAAATGGAAAATAGAAGGCCCAATCTTGAAAAAGCTCAAGATGATTAGGTCGCAGATTCTTAATAAAAATACAGATGCTGTAGCATTGTCGGATGACGACCTCCATGTTACACTTGCATCCGGGCCCGGGTGGCAAAAACTCAAAAGCAAGATAAAGGCTAGTGACTTAGATGAACCAGACTTTAGTATAGACATTGAGCCTAATTTCATAGTAATGGAGCAGGGCCCAAAGAAGTCTTGGTATGTAAGGATGAAGGGTCAGTTGGATTGGAAAGAATATGTTATGGACTTGCTACAGGGAACACATGACGCCAGAAGAGTATACCACATATCAATCGCTAACCTCACGGGTGATAAGATGGATTCGGTTGCGATGGTAGAGGACAGAGACTACAAGGATGAATACAAGAAGTTTCAATCATCCAAGAAGAGTAAGAAGTATAGGGCAGAACTGAATCGGTACAACAGAGACAAAGGCACGTATGGAAATCGTGATGGTAAGGACGCCTCACATAGGAATGGTAAGATAGTAGGATTTGAGGACGAATCGACCAATAGGGGTAGAGCTGAAAAGAGCAGACTACCAAAGAAAAAAATAGAGGAAACTATGAAAACTTTCGAGGATTACTTAAAAGAGGGTGTGCATGACCCAGGCATATTCAAGGCATTCTTTACTGCAGGTGGGCCGGGGTCTGGGAAATCTCATGTTGCAGCACTTGGTGGTCTTGGTGGAAGAGGGGGAAGTCCGCATGGTCTAGTGATCATAAATTCAGATGACCAATTTGAAAGGTTATTGAAAAGGGCGGGTCTAAAGGCTAACCCAGAAGACATCTATTCTAAGCGGGGGCAGACTCTTAGGAAAAAATCTAAACGTCAAATGGGGAAAAAACAAGCATCTGCCCTTGAAGGTAGGCTTGGAGTTCTAATTGACGGCACGGGAAAAGAACCAGATAAAATAAAGGAAAAAAAGACGGCCCTTGAGAATCTTGGCTATGATTGTTATATGTTATTTGTAGATACCGCCCTAGAGGTTGCCATAGAACGCGACGCCCACAGGAAACGGACTCTAGGTAAAGAGGAAGCCACTAATTTGTGGAACCTAGTTCAGTTGGCCAAACCTGCTTTAAAAACAATATTTCGTTCTGATTTTATTGAAATAGATAATAATTATTATACCGATGATATCAAGAATAAATTTCATGTTGAGATGGGTAAGAAAATTGATAAACCACCAACGAAAAGACAAGCAACCGCTTGGATCAGACAGCAGATGAGAGATTTGGGCATTACTAGATTATAACTTGACAAATCAGTAAAATCTGGTATAATAGTAGTATGAGCTTAGTGACTGATACAAATTATTTGATGCAATTGTCCCCGCGTCTAGACCGATTCAAAAAGGTCAGAGATTTTCTCTGGAATTTTCGGTGCCCCCACTGCGGGGACTCCCAAAGAAATAAACATAAGGCCCGAGGTTATGTCTATCGTAAGAAGACAGACCTGTACTACAAGTGCCATAACTGCAGTGTAGGTCAGTCTGTAGGCAATCTAATTAAGGACATAGACCCATCACTTCATAAGCGATATGTGCTGGAGCGATACAAAGCTGGTGAGACTGGTAAGAGGAAAACTAAGACACCAGAGTTCAAATTTGAATCTCCAAAATTCAAACCAAAGAAAACTGTAATCCACTTACCATCTATTGGGAGTCTTCCAAAGGAACACTATGCCCGTGTGTATTACGAGCATAGGGAAATTCCAAATCAATTTATGGATAAGATCTTTTTTGCAGAAGATTTCAAGAAATGGGCCCAGTCAGTATGTCAGGTAGATTATTCGTCATTAGCGCATAGTGAACCTAGACTGGTGATACCCTTTTTCGATGAGCAAAACAAACTCATCGGAGCTCAGGGACGGGCCCTCCGCGAATCCAAAGTTAAGTATGTAACGGTTAAGGTACATGAAACCTCTCAAAAGATTTTCGGTCTTGAGCGATGGAGTTCTGAAGACCATACATATTTAGTAGAAGGCCCTATAGATTCACTCTTCCTTCCAAATAGTCTTGCTATGGCCGGTGCGGATACAAGAGAGATGGATCAACTCAATAAACAAAAAACTACAATAATATTTGACAACGAACCTAGAAATGCACAGATAGTGAGAAGGATGTACTCTGCTCTTGACGGGGGGTGGAGAGTAGCTATATTGAGCAGTGTAGCTAAAGATATTAATGAAATGGTGTTAGGCGGAATGTCTAGCGACAAAATACTCGAAACCATAAATAGAAATACTTACTCTGGACAGATGGGTAAGTGGGAGTTGCAGCAGTGGAAAGTATAATGATAGATGAAAGTGGTGAGCCTCAAGAGATGATTCAAGTACACGAGCATGGATTTGTTAAACTACTTGATGTTATGGGTGATGATGGAGAGGTCGAGAATTCAGCACGAATTAGTTATGGTGAAGGAACAAGAAAGGTAAGTAAGACGCGTAACCTGATACGCTACCTAATGAGACACAAACACACCTCACCCTTTGAGATGTGCGAAGTCAAGTTCCATATAAAACTCCCAATATTCGTAATGCGACAACTCGTTAGGCATAGAACAGCAAACCTTAACGAGTATTCGGGTCGTTATTCAGTGATGAGTGACGAATTCTATCTGCCTCAGGGTGATTACCTGCAGAAACAATCCAGTACAAATAACCAAGGTCGAGACGAAGTTCTTCCGAAGAAAGGAATGCTTCAGTTTGAATTCAATAGGATATATGATGGTGCCAGCACGGCCTATCAAGTTCTATTAGAAGAAGACCTTTCCAGAGAGTTAGCACGAGTTTTGCTTCCTGTCGCCAATTATACGGAGTGTATATGGAAAATAGACCTACATAATTTTTTTCATTTTGTGAGGTTGAGATCGGATAGTCACGCTCAACGCGAAATTAAAGACTTTTCAGATGCAATGTATGAGTTGGTAAAACCCAAATTTCCTCTATGTTGTGAAGCATTTGAAGACTATGTTAGAGATGCGGTTACCTTCTCAAAAAAAGAGATGGAAGTAATAAGGGATATGAGACAGCTTTGGACTATAGGTAAATACGGGTTATCAGAGCGAGAACAAACAGAATTTTTAGAAAAAATAAAAGGAGATGACCAATGAGACTACCCACACCATACCAAGAATTTATTCACCTTTCCAGATATGCACGATGGGATTATGACAAAGGACGAAGAGAGACTTGGGATGAAACAGTTGAACGATATTTCAATTTTTTTCAGGGGTGGTTAGACGAAAAGCATGAGTATAAACTAGAGAATGGCGAACGTACAGAACTAGAAAATGCAGTCAAGGGCCTCAAGGTAATGCCGTCTATGCGGTGCTTGATGACGGCGGGGCCCGCTCTTAGAAAAGAGAGTGTGGCTGGATATAATTGCTCGTATGTAAAGATAGACAGTCAGAGATCGTTTGATGAAATCCTTTATGTACTGATGAATGGCACAGGGGTCGGGTTTTCAGTAGAGGAAGAATATGTCAATCAGTTACCAGCCATTCCAGATGAAATGTATGATACGGATACGGTTATTGTTGTGGCAGACTCTAAGTTGGGCTGGGCCAGAGCGTTCAAGGAACTTATCTCGTTACTGTATGGGGGTCATATTCCAAAGTGGGATGTCAGCAAAGTTAGAGAGGCTGGGAAACCACTAAAGACCTTTGGGGGTAGAGCCTCAGGGCCACAACCATTGGAAGATTTATTTTCTTTTACAATAAATACTTTTGTAAACTCAAAGGGAAGAAAACTCAGACCAATAGAGGCACATGACATCGTATGTAAAACAGCTGAAATTGTTGTGGTCGGTGGTGTTCGTAGGAGTGCTCTTATCAGTCTTAGCGACCTGCACGATAGAGAAATGCGATACGCCAAACATGGTGAATGGCATAAAGTTGACGTACAGCGAGCGCTATCGAATAATTCAGTTAACTATGGAGAAAAGCCAAATGTTGGAACTTTTATGCGAGAATGGCTCAGTCTCTATGATTCAAAATCAGGGGAACGTGGAATATATAGCAGTCTGTCGGCCCGAAAAACTATTGAAAGATTAAATGAACGATATAAAGACGGAGATGGAAATTTTATTAGAAGACGAGATCCCAGATCGGATTTTGGCACCAATCCGTGCAGCGAGATCATTCTTCGGTCACGCGAATTCTGCAACCTATCTGAAGTTATTATCAGACGAAATGACACTCGCAAATCTCTCAAAGAAAAAGTTCGAGTTGCAACTATCCTTGGCACATTTCAATCCACTCTTACCGAGTTCAAATACCTCTCAAGAGAATGGAAACGAAACTGTGAAGAAGAGCGATTATTGGGAGTATCACTTACTGGAATAATGGATAACCCGCTCACTAATGGTACAAAAGATGGTCTAGAAAAGCTACTAGAAGAGCTGAGAGACATCGCGTATGAAACGAATAAAGAATGGGCTGAAAAACTGGGCATATCGAGTTCAGCAGCCATCACTTGCGTTAAACCTAGTGGTACTGTTTCTCAGCTTGTGGATACTTCTTCTGGTATCCATGCCCGTCATAATCCATATTATATTCGTACTATAAGGGCAGACAATAAAGACCCACTTTGCAAAATGATGAAAGACATGGGGTTTCCTAATGAACCTGATGTGACGAAACCAGATCACACAACTGTTTTTTCTTTTCCACAGAAAGCTCCTGAAGATGCTGTCTGCAGACAAGATATGACAGCTTGGAGGCAACTATCAATATGGCATATTTATGCAAAACATTGGTGTGAGCATAAACCTAGTGTCACTGTGTCGGTGAAAGAGGATGAATGGATAAACACTGCAGCATGGATATATAGTAATTTTGATGATATCAGTGGAGTATCTTTTTTACCAGCTACTGAGCATGTCTACAGACAAGCCCCATATCAAGATTGTACTGAGGAAGAGTACAACGAAGCATTAAAACGAATGCCAACTAATGTAGATTGGACGGAACTATCCAAATACGAATCACAAGATTACACTATAGCAAGTCAGGAATTGGCTTGTACAGGAAATTCTTGTGAGATAATCTAGAGGGGGGTCATGATTTCCTTATTAAAATGGTGGCTAATTATTTGTCTAACTGTTCTTGGACTTCTGACAGGTGTATATTTTGACATGCATAATCACATATATGATGCAGATGTAACAAAACTAAGTTTCTTAATTTTGGTTATATTTTCCGGTACTTCAATTTGGATTGGCAAGAAGACCTACAGACTAGAGAAATATGCTGAATATGAACAGACCACCGATGTGGGTTGGTTTATGGCTGAAACGTGTCTAGCTCTTGGTATGGTTGGAACGGTAACTGGATTCCTGCTGATGTTGGGAACAGCATTTTCCAATATAGATGTATCTAATTCTGCTTCCTTACAAAAGGCATTAGGATTTATGGCAGTGGGAATGAGTACTGCCTTGTATACTACTTTAGTTGGACTGATCTGTTCACTTATCATAAAGATTCAACTGGTGAATCTTGAAGTGGCGATAGATGAGCCATGAAAAATATAAGTCTACACTTGGTTTCACTGATCTGCTTTTCAACATTCTTGTTGGCTTTGCTTTCCTTTTCATTGTGGCCTTTCTTCTTATCAAGCCAGAATCCAAAGAAAAGGATTTCGATAGAAGAGCCGAGTTCATCATTGTTCTGGAATGGGACGCAGGGGCTAAGGATGACATCGACCTCTATGTAGAAGATCCACTAGAGGGCCTAGCAAGTTTCCGAAATCCAAGGGTCAATTTTAGTCACTTGGATAAGGATGATTTGGGCGCTAAGAATGATACTACTGTCCTACCAAATGGAATTATTAAGACAATACCTATCAACAGAGAAGTGATGACCATTCGCGGGTATATTCCTGGCGAGTGGGTGGTGAATGCTCATTATTATTCTGATTATGGTGTAGAGAGATCCGTGAATGGTGAGGGAGAAATGGAGATAGGGAATCCCAAGACACCAAATTCAGCACTGACCGTAAAGGTAGAATTGCATAGGGTCACCCCGTATGATATTTTAGGGATTTGGGAGAAGAAATTTTATTATAGAGGACAAGAAGAAACCTTTGTTAGATTTACAATAGACGAAGATGGTGTGTTGATTGGGCCATTTGAATTTGAGAAAATTAAATTTGTCAGCCCTAGTGGACATACCAATAATGATAATCAGGGGGCGATACCACACGGAGCAGAGGCTGATAGGTACTTTACCAACATGAACATTGAAGAAGCAATGAGGTTTGAGCCATGATTGAATTTTTAGTTGTGGGATTACTCGCCCTTTCAGTATTGTGCCTTTGGTTACTAATAGAGGGAAGAAAGAACCCCAAATTTCTGGCTTGGTTTATACCACTACTTTTAGTCTTAATCACATCTACTTATGTGACATACACCTCAATATTGGGCTATCCAAAAGTGGCAAGACCAGAAAAGGGAATGTACCTTAAGCATTATGTGGATGAACCAAATTGGATTTATCTTTGGGTAGTGAATAAGGATAATGTGCCTAAGAGTTTTCAGATACCTTATAGTAGAGGATCACACCAATCTTTAGAGAAGGTGGAAGGAAAAACTGAAGAGGGAAAATATATGATACTAAGCAAGCCAACAGCAAGTGCAGGAGTTCTTGGGGAAGAAACTAATGAGGATTCTGCTGACGGATATACTATTGGTGGAGATATGAATTTTTATGAGTGGGATCACGAATCTTCAATGCAACCAAAGGAATGACATGATCAAATCATTTTACAAATCTAAAGAGTGGGCGGCTTGGGCATACGGCGGAGGCCTTGCACTTATGCTGTCTCTGTGGGTACAGGTTCAACTCTC
>Ga0209089_10003636_pt1 | contig 13081 bp, 13 predicted proteins | sample ArcticOcean_MG_C_FD_187431 | JGI IMG/M metagenome (GOLD analysis project Ga0209089, IMG submission 187431) | Marine microbial communities from western Arctic Ocean - ArcticOcean_MG_CB2_150 (SPAdes) (version 2) | ecosystem: Environmental > Aquatic > Marine > Oceanic | place: Arctic Ocean: Canada...
AAAGTTGGGTATTAAAATAAACACCTTCGGAGATATTCAAGGTGTCTACTTTAAAGACCAACCATCATTCCTTGGTGATATGAGAGAATTCAAAGAACAGAATATGATGTTGCCAGCAGAGAAATTAGTATTAATAAAAACAACTCTACCTGACGTATCCAATATATGTGATATACTTGCTCAACGATTAAATATAATGAACTATGAATTTACTAATCACTATTCTAACTATAATAAAGATAAGTCGTGGAGTGCAATATCTCTCCGAGGGTATTCACCTGAGTGGAGTTTTATTACCAAGCCAGCAGAGATGAGTAAAAAGTGGAAGAAAGAAAATGAAGATAAGGAGTTTAAGTTACAAGACACCGAACTCCGTAAGATATTTCCTGAAGTAGAAGATATATTGAGATGGTTACCAGGCAAACCTCACCGTATTCGGTTTATGAATTTGTCGCCAGGTGGTGGTGAGTTACAGAGACACACAGATCAAGTAGATCCAGATGCAGGAGTAAATGATTATAAACTAATGCGATTTCACTTTCCTATTGTGACTAATGATGATGTGATATTTAATCAATGGGATTGGAATGCAAAAGTAGTAGAAGAACATATGAAAGTTGGTGAGTGTTGGTATATAGATGTTAGAAAACCACACCGGGCTATCAATGGTGGTACAGATATGAGAACTCATTTGGTTATAGATGTTGAGGCTAATGATGAGGTAAGAGCTTTGATATGTTGACTCCTGTAGAAGAATACGAAGGTATCTATTATAAACGAGATGATTTGTTTTGTCCTTGGGAAGATGTCAATGGTGGTAAAGTACGACAAGCTATAAACTTGTTTGAACAATATGATTGGCCTGGAGTGATTGCAGCGGTATCTGTACATTCTCCAACAGGTCCAGTTATTAGTAGAGTTGCTAAAGAATATGATAAGCGGTGCATTATAGCAGTAGGTGGAACTAAACCAGAACGATTAGAAAAACTTCCAATGATGAAGTTGACAAAGCACTACGATGCTGATATAATGATAGTTGCAGGACATGGAATGAAGAATGCCATAACAGCAAGAGTAAATGACATAGCCAAAGAAACAGGATATCATAATATAGATTATAGTAAACACATTTATCAGGATAGTGATTTGATGTTTAATACTAATGCAGAACAAGTTGAAAATATTCCTGATGAGTTGGATGTATTAGTGATGTCCCTGGGTGTTGGTATTCAGTTCGCTTGTACGTTGCAAGGACTGAAACGATTTAATAAGAAAGTGAAACGAATTATTGGTGTACAAGTTGGACCAGATAGAAGAAAATTGATAGATGGTTATTTAAATCAGAACCCATTGACAGAACCTAGATTTAATTTAGAATATGAGTTGGTACAATACAAGTCAGCCTATTCTAAACCAGAAGTACAACAGGTGGGTGATTTCTATTTGGACGATATCTATGAAGCTAAAGCTCATAAATGGATGTTAGATAACATAAATAAGGATCAGAAGATTTTATTCTGGTGCGTCGGACGGAGATTAACAAGTGATGAAGTGGAACACATTTGTACACGGTGATTGTTTTGATATAATGGAACCTATTGAAAACCAGACTGTTGATTTGGTTTTCACTAGTCCCCCGGACATTTCTCAAACTGAATGGGGAAAAGATATTAAGCTCTACACACAGTTTCAGCGAAGAGCTTGCAGTTTATTTAATCGCCTAGTAAAAGACGATGGGTTTATTTTGATAGCACAGACCGACCGAAAGATAAATGGTGAGATACTACCAAATCATATTACTTATTATAATGCAATGGTAGACTGTGGTTGGAAACTTAAAGATTATAAGATAATAGTAAGAAATCATCCCGTAGAAAAACGTGATATGTATACGTTCAACTATCAACACTGTATGATATTTACTAGAACAGGTACTATTAAACGTGCTGGCGATTTTCTAAAAGGTATTATGGTATATGAAACTCACAAGATGAAGGGGTTTAGTGGACCTTTGCAGTTGCATATGTGGAATGAAAATTTTATAAAGTTAATGCTTGAGTATTTAACAAAAGAAAATGATAAGGTAATAGATCCTTTTGCTGGTTCAGGTGTAGTTCCGTATGTTGCAAAACATATGAATCGGCAGTTTTTAGGATGTGAAATCAATAAGGAAGTTTATGATGCTTCTATTATGAATACAGCTATAGTATGAAAAACGATCAGCCATATCAATTAAAACACTATCTTAATGCTATCAATCATCAGAAAAATGATCTGATGGATGGTGAAGATGAATTTTGGGAGAAGAAATATCCAACATATATTGTAAATAAAGCGCTTTCAGCGTTTCCCGATTGTATTTTGTTTGCTAATGAAATGAACAAGATGCATCACCTCGATAAATTACTTCAATTTCAGTTTTTTCTAAATAGTATAAGACCTAAAAAACGATTTAGTAAATGGTTACGGTCTAATAAGATTAAAAATCTTGAGTATGTTAAAGAATATTATGGCTATAATAATGAAAAGGCCAGGCAGGCTCTTGACATACTAGATAATGAAAAACTTGAATATATAAAAAGAATAATAAATCGAGGTGGAAAACATGGTGGAGGTAGTTGAATGGGACCCCGGATTAATGTTGGAGGTCAAATTAAACGAACCTGATGATTTTCTCAAGGTTCGTGAAACGCTCTCTCGTATTGGAGTGGCGTCCCGTAAAGAAAAGAAAATATATCAATCTTGTCACATATTACACAAACAGGGTAGGTATTATATAGTACATTTTAAAGAATTGTTTGCACTGGATGGGAAGCCATCTAATTTGTCGCAAAACGATGTAGAACGAAGAAATACAATAGCAGCACTATTAGATGATTGGGGATTGATAGAAGTTATGGGTATTTCAGAACCTAGAGCACCGTTATCACAAATTAAGATACTTTCTTTTAAAGAGAAAGATGAATGGACTTTAGAAACAAAATATAACATAGGTAAAAAAGGAGTAGATTAACGTGGCATTGCAACTTATACGATTGAAGTCTGGTGAAGATATTATAACAAATGTGTTAAAAGAAGATGAATATGGAGTTAAGATAGAAAATCCTGTAGTGCTTGTGCCTATGGGAGATGGTAAAGGTAACAAGGTACAGATGGGAATGGTACCTTGGATACCTTTTAGTAACGATCCAGAATTTACAATATCACATGATTGGATTGTTTTATTGGCTGTACCTAATGATGAAATAACAGATAATTGGGAACGAATATATGGACCAGGAATTATTAAACCAACAACAAAAATTTTATACAGCTAAATGAATTTTCATTCAGTGACAGGTAATGGCTTTAATATGGTCCGCAGAGCCAGAGGTACTTTGGTCGAGCAAACAAAGGAACCTAAACAAGAAACAAAGACTAAAATCGAAATTATTATTTTGGGAATTGATGAAGGTGAAGGAACAGTTAATGACATATTAACTGAAGTCTGTAAGGATCTTAAAATAAAATGTACGTCTATTAATGTACAAGAGGCTTGGATATCTGATCAGGATATTGAGAAAGGCACATTAGTAATATCAAATTATGATGGTAAAGATTCCAAAGAAACTATAAAAGTTTCTGAGGCTGTTGTATTTGTCCGACGTGGAGCTATTTTGGGTATGACAGGACAAGCCTTAACTAGTTTATTTGAAACAGCTGGTTGTTTTATGATAAATGATTTGGAGTCTATGTTATTGTGTGATAATAAAATGGCAACAGCAATTCAATTAGCAAGTCATAATGTAACAATTCCTAAAACGTCAATAGTTAATAATAGAAAAAGTATTGAAGATGCTCATAAACATATTGGTGGAAAGTTTCCAACAATCATAAAAACACTAACAGGCACACAAGGCCTTGGTGTTGCTAAAGTTAATGATATGGAATCTATGGTATCAGTTTGTGAAGCTCTTTGGAAATATGATGCTGCTATTTTATTACAAGAATGGTTAGATATAGATTTTGATGTTAGAAGTTTAGTTGTCAACAATCGAATTATAGGTGCGGCAAAACGAATAACAAGTAAGAAGGAATTTAGAAGTAATGTCCATTTAGGTGCGACTACAAAACCTTATATCTTAAAAGATGATGAGAAAGAAACTATATTATTAGCTGCTCGTGCAACAGGTGGTTACATGGTGGGTGTAGATCATTGTATAGATAACGGTGAAATTAAGATTTTAGAATGTAATGGTTCTCCAGGAATTAGATCCAAGTTTGAAGCCTACGATATGACAACCTGGCCTCAGAAAAATATTGGACCAAAAACTGATAAAGAACTTTTTGTAATAATGATAGATTACTTGCAATATGAATTACACCGAAGAAGTAGATTTAGGTCAGAGTGTGGTTATATAGAGTCTATAATGATTGATGGTATTGATGATCCAATTCGTGCTAAAATGGATACTGGTAATGGAACAACAGCAACAATGTTTCATGTTGATAAAGTAGATATTGATGGTGATGTAGTTCATTGGGTAAAGAATAAAACAAAATTTACATCAAAAATTATAGGCACAAGTAAACCAAAACATATTGCAAAAATGAATGAAAGACCTATTGTCGAATTAGACATATTCTTTGCTAATAAGAGATATGAAAATGTACCTTTTGGATTGACAGAGGAAGATAGTTTTAGTGAAATGTTGGTTAATAGAGATTTACTTACAAGATTTAAAGTTGCAGTAAATCCTAATAAACGATTTATTCTTTCCGATTGGACAGAACGGGATCAATTGCCAGCTGGTGTGATTGACAAAAAGAAAAATATATGATATACTAATTACATGAGTGATTTTTATATTAATGTGTTGCAAAGGGCTGATAAGCTTCTTATCCGTGAAATTAAAGATGGTAAAAGAATTAAACGTAAAGTTAAATATCAACCAACACTTTACGTTCCTGTAAAGAAAGAAACACAATTCAAAACTCTTACAGGTCAATTTGTAGCTCCGTATAAATGTGAATCCATTTACGAAGCTAAATCTTTCTTGGGCAAATACGAACATCAGCCTGAATTGGTTTACGGTATGGAGAGGTATCCCTATACTTGGATAGCTGAAAATTATGAAGGTGTACTTGATTGGGATATTAGTAAACTCCGAACTATTACAATAGATATAGAAGTTGCGTGTGAAAATGGATTTCCAGATCCGGAAGAAGCTTCGGAAGAAATGTTGTGTATCACAGTAAAGAATCAATCTAATAAAGAAATTATAGTTTGGGGTCTGCATGATTATAAAAATGATCGTGCAGATGTAAATTATATTCAGTGTACAAATGAGATTGATTTATTAAAGAAGTTTTTAGAATTTTGGGAATATTTTGAACCTGATATTGTTACAGGATGGAACTGTAAGTTTTTTGATATACCGTATTTGTGTAATCGAATTTCTAGAATTTTAGGTGAGGAAGAAGTTCAAAGAATGTCTCCATGGAGTATTGTTCATGCTAGAACAACACATCTTTCAATAGGTCGTGAAGTTCAGATGTATGATATTTTAGGAGTTTCAATACTAGATTATCTAGACTTATATAGAAAGTATACATATTCAAATCAAGAATCTTATCGTTTAGATCATATAGCCTATGTAGAGTTGGGTGAAGCTAAACATGAAAATCCACATGAAACTTTTAAAGATTGGTATACTAATGATTATCAGTCCTTTGTTGATTATAATATTCAAGACGTTGAGTTAGTTGATAAGTTTGAAGATAAGATGAAGTTAATTGAACTTCACTTAACAATGGCTTATGAAGCAAAAATTAATCCTCAGGATGTTTTCTCACAAGTTCGTATGTGGGATGTTATTATCTATAATTATTTAAAAGAACATAATATAGTTGTGCCTAGAAGAAAGATTGAGAAAAAAGATGACAAGTATGAAGGCGCCTATGTAAAAGAACCACAAACTGGTTTACACAATTGGGTGATGTCGTTTGATTTGAATAGTTTGTATCCACATTTGATTATGCAATATAATATTTCTCCAGAAACAATGTCAAAAGAAAGTAATGGTGAAGTTAATGTAGAACGAATGTTAAATAAATCGGTTGAAATACCAACCGATGGATATACAACTACACCAAATGGTGCTCGTTTTAAGATTGATGAACAAGGATTTTTTCCAGCGTTAATGCAGAAGTTTTATACAGATCGAGTTAAGTTTAAGAAGTGGACCCTTGACGCCAAACAAAAGTATGAAGATACAAAAGATAAAAAATATCTTAATGATATTTCAAAATATAATAATATTCAGATGGCACGTAAGATTGCTTTGAATAGTGCTTATGGTGCAATTGGTAATCAGTATTTTAGATATTATGATACTCGTATGGCTACTGCAATAACATTAGGTGGTCAATTATCAATTCGTTGGATTGAAAATAAGGTAAACGAATATCTTAATAATATATTACAGACTGACGATAAAGATTATGTTATAGCCTCTGATACGGATTCAATTTATGTAACCTTTGATGAGTTGATTAAAAAAGTTAATCCCAAGAATCCTATTAATTTTTTAGATAAAGTTGCAACTGAAAAGTTAGAGCCATTTATAGAAGAAAGTTATAAAGAGTTAGCCACATATGTAAATGCATATGAACAAAAGATGGAGATGGCCAGAGAAGTTATTGCTGACAAAGGTATATGGACTGCTAAGAAAAGATATATTTTAAATGTACATGATAGTGAAGGTGTACGATATTCCGAACCTGTAATAAAGGTGATGGGAATTGAGGCAGTAAAGTCTTCTACTCCAGAACCGTGTCGTGATAAGATTAGAGAGGCATTAAAACTTATTATAGGCGAAGATGAAAAAACTTTGAATATGTTTATTCAAGAATTTCACAAGACGTTTATGGAACTTGATCCTGAACAAATAGCTTATCCAAGATCGTGTAATGGATTAAAGAAGTGGGGAGATAGTTCTAGGATATTTAAGAAAAAATGTCCTATGCATATTAAAGGTGCATTAATATATAATCATTTACTAAAAGAGCATAAAGTTACACATAAGTATCCTTATATACAACAAGGAGATAAAATTAAATTTTTAGAACTCCGCACACCAAACAAAATGCAATCAAATGTTATTTCATTTATGACCAGGTTACCGAAAGAATTTGACTTGCATGATATGATAAACTATGATAGAATGTTTGATAAGAGCTTTGTAGATCCGTTAACATTTATTCTTGATCAAATAAATTGGCAAGTAGATAGAAGCTATGGAACACAACAAACTTTAGAGGCGTTATTTGGATGAACCAAGAACTATATGATTTTTTGAAAGAGCATGACTTCTACCTAAACAAGGGAGAGTTTCGTTATTGCACAGAGAAGTATACTAAGGAAGTTTTTCGTGAAACGGTTGCCTACTATGTTGCCGAAGAGCGACCTCCATTTCCTTTTCGGGAAGTTTCTTATGAGAAGATGATAGATTCTTTTCGTAAACTGCAACGAGCTGATTATACGAAATTTATTACGCCGCTAGACCAATTAGATAATGAAGTGATGGAAAAGTATGATGACTACAAATATGAGTTTAAAACGTGCGGACAGGGTCTTATAGACGGGCCTACGACATATAATGAAGTAAGTGATTACTATATGAACCATTTACGGTTGCGATGTGGTTCATATGGATTCATGGCCCCAGCACAAGTATGGGAAAAAGGAACTGAAAAACAAATATGGTCATCTATAGGTGGCCTATGGAGAGGGGTAAACAGCTCTCAAGATTTGAGTGAAAAGAGTGTGATGGAAGTTCTACGTTTAGGTACATACATTGCAACTCAGTTTAAACCTATAGTAGCAAAGATTGTTTATGAGATGACCAATGCCAAGACTGTACTTGATACATCTATGGGATGGGGTGATAGACTCACAGGCTTTTTTGCATCAAACGCAACACATTATATTGGGTGTGATCCAAACCCTGATACTTTTAAAATATATTCTGAAATGATTAGAGAGTATAGTAGAATGGCGCCTGGTAAGACTACACAAATATATAGATGTGGTGCTGAAGATTTGCCATGGGATAGTATTAAGAATGTAGATTGTGCATTTACAAGCCCGCCTTATTTTTCAACAGAAAGATATAATGAAGGTGGACAATTTGAAGAAGATCAGTCATGGTCAAAGTTTAATGAGTATGCTAAATGGAGAGATGAGTTCTATCTTCCAGTAGCACTAAATAGTTTTAACTCTTTAAGTGAAAATGGATTTCTAATGACTAACATTATGGATCCTAAAATTAAAGGGTCACGATATCGTTCGTGTGATGAGCTTGTTGATAGTTTACAGCCTCATTTCCTTGGTCAGATTGGTATGAGAATCATGCAACGTCCACAAGGTAAGAATAAATTTAAAACTAAAGAAGAATTGGTTGAATTTATGAATAAACTATACATAGAAAATGTATGGTGCTTTGGTAAGAATAAAGTATTTGATATGTTTCGCCACAAACGACGAGCTACTTTGGAAGGTTTGTTTGGATGATTAAAGCATTTTATAGAAGTAAGAAGTGGGCCCCTTGGGCTTACGGTGGGGGTGCGTTGTTAGTAGCCTCCTTATGGATACAAGTACAGATTACAGTAGCCATAAACACTTGGTACGGTGGGTTCTATAACTTACTACAAACAGCAGCAGAGTATAAAGATAAACAAGCCGAAGGTATTACGTTGTTCTATGATAAGCTAATTAGCATATCATATGTAACAAATGGGTTTGAAGGAGAGCCTTCGTTTGCAGTACTAGCATTTCCTTATGTAATATTAGCAGTACTGACTGGTTGGTTTACTAGGGTGTATGGACTACGATGGCGTGAGGCGATTACGTTTGATTATATTCCAAGATGGAGAACAGTAGAGGAAGAAATAGAAGGTGCATCTCAACGTATACAGGAAGATTGTAATAGGTTTGCTAGAATTGTAGAGTCATTAGGTTTACAAGTAGTCAGAGCCGTGATGACATTGGTAGCATTTATTCCAGTACTATGGGCATTGAGTGCTCATGTTACCATTCCGTTCTTTAGTGAGATACCAGGCTCATTAGTATGGGTAACACTTGCTGTATCTTTAGGTGGTTTAGTAATCTCATGGTTCGTTGGTTGGAAACTACCAGGACTTGAATACAACAATCAGAAGGTAGAGGCAGCGTTTAGAAAAGATTTAGTATTAGGTGAAGATGATAAGGTAAATTATGCTCAGCCTGAAACTATATTGAGTTTGTTTACTGGTATAAAATTCAACTATCATAGGCTGTACTTACACTATGGTTACTTTGATACTTGGATGATTACCTATGATCAGTTTATGGTTATTGTTCCGTATTTGATTATGGGACCGAGTCTATTTACTGGTGCAATAATGTTAGGAATATTAGTACAGGTTAGTAATGCTTTCAGTAAAGTACATGGTGGGTTTGCATTGTTCTTACACAACTGGACAACCATTACAGAGTTGAGAAGTATTTGGAAACGTCTACATGAGTTTGAAAATAATTTAGATAAGTATGAAATTAAATAATGAGGAATTATATTGATGAGTTTTTTAAAAAATGTTATTAAAGAAACGGGCAACGAATTCGCCTCGATTGTGGTTGATGGTCTTGCTGCCAGCGATGTGTCTGGCTATGTGGATACTGGCAGCTATATTTTTAATGCCCTATGCAGCGGTAGTATTTACGGTGGGATACCTCAGAACAAAATTACAGCGATTGCAGGAGAGTCGGCAACAGGCAAGACGTTCTTTGTTCTAGGTGTATGTCAAGCATTTCTAGAAGAACATCCTACAGGTAATGTAGTTTTCTTTGAGAGTGAATCTGCAATCAGTAAAGATATGATTGAGAGTCGTGGTATTGATTCTACACGAATGGCGATACTACCCATCACCACAGTACAAGAATTTCGGTATCAGGCATTGCAGGTGCTTGAAGCATATGAAAATGAAGATGACAGACAACCTTTGTTGATATGTCTTGATAGTCTAGGTATGTTATCTACCACAAAAGAAATTGAAGATACTGAAGCTGGAAAGGAAACTAGAGATATGACACGATCTCAGATAGTCAAGGCTACTTTTAGAGTTCTAACATTGAAGTTAGGTAAACTAGGTATACCTATGATTATGACCAACCACACCTATGACGTTATTGGTTCTATGTTTCCACAGAAAGAAATGGGTGGTGGTTCTGGTTTGAAGTATGCAGCCTCAACTATCATTTATCTATCCAAGAAAAAAGATAAAGATGGCTCAGAGGTGGTAGGTAGTATCATTCATTGTAAGACATACAAATCTAGAATGACTAAAGAAAATCAGATGGTAGATGTTCGTTTGTCTTATACTAAAGGACTAGATAAACATTATGGGTTGTTGGAGTTGGCAGTAGAAGCTGGTATTTTTAAATCAGTATCTACTCGCATAGAATTACCAGACGGCACAAAAACATTTGGTAAGACTATTAATAATGATCCTGAGAAATATTTTACACCAGAGATAATGGAGAAATTGGATAAGTTTGCCAAAGAAAAATTTAGTTATGGATAAGTATATAAAAGTTTATGATAATGTTATAGATGAGTTATCCTGTAGCGAAATAATAAAAAAGTTTGAAGATTCTCATGAATCATTTGAGACTGTACATCAGGAGGAAGGTGATAATATTATTTCTTTTGAACAGATAACTCTTGTCGAGCATGAAGAATGGAAGTCTGTTCAGAATGGTATGTTGCAGTTGTTTCAAGACTATATCATACACTATAAAATTGATTGTAATGTATATGATAAGATGTGGCCTGATACATATGGATATGAAGCCGTAAGAATGAAAAGATATTTGACAAATGATTATGATAGATTTGATCCACACGTTGATGTTATGAATCAAGAGACGGCTAAAAGATTTCTTTCGTTTTTTATATATCTTAATGATGTTAAGGAGGGTGGTGAAACTCAATTTGTGAATATCAATAAGCCAGGAACATTTATACCATATACAGTAGAAGCTAAGAGAGGACGATTGTTAATGTTTCCTCCTACATGGCAATATTACCATGCAGGATTAAAACCCAAGTCGGGTAAGAAATATTTACTACATTCGTATTGTCATTATGGATGATTATCATTACGTTTATCATAAAGAGACTGACGAACAAGCTTTCCGATTACAGGGAGGTGAGTTTGAAGGTATAGTGTACTTATATAAAAATGTTCATTTTCCAATCTATGATGATAATGGAGACTTGGTAGAACCAGATATGATGGTTGAGATCCCCTTGACTTTTCAGTATGAAGTGTTGTATAATAAAGATGGTATAGTAAATGAAAAATCTCATGAGAGGTTTAATAAAGTGATAGGCGACATTCTTATGAATGTAATAGACGAAGGCATAGAGCATGACCAAATCAAAATTAACCAACAGGATAGAAACGACGATTCTAAGCAATCTAGTTTATGATGAAGAATATATACGAAAGGTTATCCCGTTTTTAAAAGAAGAATATTTCCAGGATGGCATTGAGAAAGTTATTTTTCAAACCATTTGGGCGTATGCAGAAAAATATAAATCAAACCCAACATTAGAAGCTCTTGTTATTGATGTCCAAGATAAGGCATTAAACGAAGAGCAGTATAAAAAATCAGTTGACTATCTATCAGAGATAGAAAAAACACCGATGGATTTGGATTGGTTGACCGACCAGACCGAGAAGTGGTGTAAAGAAAAGGCCATCTATAATGCTGTACTTAATAGCATTCAGATCATAGATGGTAAAGTTAAAGATCAAACACCAGATTCATTACCTGGCATCTTATCAGAAGCGCTTTCTGTGTCTTTTGATAAACACATTGGCCATGATTATATGGAACAATCGGCAGATAGATATGAATACTATCATGCGAAAGAGGAAAAGATTCCATTTGATTTAGATTTCTTTAATAGAATTACTAAAGGTGGCCTACCAAACAAGACTTTGAATATTGCACTCGCCGGTACAGGTGTGGGTAAGTCATTATTCATGTGTCATGTGGCTGCATCTACATTAATGCAGGGTAAGAATGTATTGTATATTACATTAGAGATGGCAGAAGAAAAGATTGCAGAACGTATTGATGCAAACTTAATGAACATCACAATGGATGATATGCACGATCTTCCTAGACATATGTATGAGAATAGATTTGAAAAGATACAAAAGAAAACTACAGGCAATCTGATAGTCAAAGAGTATCCAACTGCATCAGCTCATTGTGGTCATTTCCGTGCATTGTTTAATGAGCTTGCATTGAAGAAAGATTTCAAACCAGACCTAGTATTCGTAGACTATATAAACATCTGTGCATCTAGTAGGTTTCGTGCTGGTGCTAATGTAAACTCATACACATACATCAAAGCGATTGCAGAAGAGATGAGAGGTCTTGCAGTAGAGTATAATCTTCCAATTATGTCTGCAACTCAAACAACGAGAACTGGTTTTGTATCAACTGATGTAGGTCTTGAAGATACATCCGAGTCGTTTGGTTTACCGGCAACTGCTGATTTTATGTTTGCATTGATATCGTCTGATGAATTGAATGAACTAAACCAGATGCTAGTTAAACAATTGAAGAATAGATATGCAGATCCAACCACGAATAAAAAGTTTATTCTTGGTGTAGACAGAGCCAAGATGAAATTGTATGATGTTTCACAGACAGCTCAAGATGATTTAGTAGATACAGGACAAGGAGAAGAGATAATAGATAGGTTTGCAGACTTCAAAGTATAATAAATATATGTATGGTAATGACCGCCACAGATGAAGCTGAAGGTGCTCAGGCATTATTTTGCTATATAGCAGATACTTTAGGCGCTCATAAAACTAAAGTACAATTTGCTCCTTATATAAAAGGCAAAGATGTTGAGGGATTTTTTAAAGAATACAAAGATATGATTGATGAAGCTTATACATCAAATAAAGTAGATACTGCTAAATCAAAAACATCAATTATAAGTTATATAAAAAAGAACGAAGGTTGGTTTGTTTC
>Ga0209089_10003643_pt1 | contig 13072 bp, 10 predicted proteins | sample ArcticOcean_MG_C_FD_187431 | JGI IMG/M metagenome (GOLD analysis project Ga0209089, IMG submission 187431) | Marine microbial communities from western Arctic Ocean - ArcticOcean_MG_CB2_150 (SPAdes) (version 2) | ecosystem: Environmental > Aquatic > Marine > Oceanic | place: Arctic Ocean: Canada...
GTCGGATAGATGTTCGCAGGCGCAATATTGGGAATCAACGAGCCGGTTCGTTCGCGGATGAACCCGGCAACGTGATACTCGGTGAGCAACGACTCCATGACGGCCAGAACTGACTCGTACAGGGCCGCGTCGATCACCTGCCCGCGACCGGTACCTTCACGAGCATGCAGCGCGCTAAGCGTGCCGATCGTCGCGAACAACGCGGTGAGGGTGTCGCCGATGCTGATGCTGGTTCGGCTCGGAGGACGATCGGGCTCACCGGTCGTGTACCGAATACCGCCGACTGCTTCACCGATTGCACCGAACCCAGGCTGGTCCGAGTTGGGTCCGAACTGACCCCAGCCGCTCACCCGGGTGATGATGAGCCGCGGGTTGATGGCGTGCAGCGTTTCGGGACTTAGCCCCCATCGCTCGAGGGTTCCCGGCCGGAAGTTCTCGATGAGGACATCGGCATCCTTGATGAGTTGACGGACTAGTTCCTGGCCCGCTTCCTCGCGCAGGTTGACCGTGACCGACTTCTTGCCTCGGGCGATGACCGGCCACCAGAGCGACCGTCCCTCGGCGATCTCCTGACCCCAGTCGCGCATTGGGTCGCCCTTGCCGGGGGGCTCGATCTTGATCACTTCGGCACCGTGATCGGCGAGCTGTTGACCGCAGAAGGGCCCCGCGAGCAGGGTTCCCATCTCGATTACGCGAATGTCACTCAGGGCTCCAGGCATACCCAACACTAGGCTCGGTGCCGATGGCAACACATATCCAGATCGTCGAAGTATCGCCGCGCGACGGTCTCCAAGCCGACCCGGCCGACCTCACCACCGACCAGAAGGTGGCGCTCATTGAACGGTTGATCGCTGGAGGTCACACCCGCATCGAGGCCGCCAGTTTCGTGGACCCGAAGGCGGTGCCAAAGATGGCCGACGGCGATGCCGTCATGGCCAAGGTTCCCCGAATCGATGGGGTTAGCTATAGCGCCCTCGCCTTCAATACGCGCGGCGTAGAGCGGGCGGTCGCCGCCGAGATCGACGAGGTCACCGGTGTCGTCGTCGCCTCCGAAACCTTCTCGCAGCGCAACCAGAACGCGTCGATCGCCGAGTCGATCGAGCGGTGGGCCGCCGTAGGCGACGCCGCCCGAGCGGCCGGCAAGAAGACCTCGGTAACGATCGCTGCGTCCTTTGGTTGCCCCTTCGAGGGTCGTGTCGATCCCGCTCTCGTCGTCGACATCGCCCGCCAACTCGCCGCGACAGGACCCGATGAGATCGGGCTTGCCGACACCATAGGGGTGGCAGTTCCCAGCAAGGTCACCTCGCTCGTCGAGGGTGTTTCGCAGGCGGTCGATGTAATCCCGCTGCGCGGGCACTTTCACAACACGCGCAATACGGCCCTCGCCAACATCGTGGCAGCGATCGACGCCGGGGTGCGCATCTTCGATTCGAGCCTCGGTGGTGTCGGAGGATGCCCGTTCGCTCCACGTGCAACCGGCAACGTACCCACCGAGGACGTCGTCTACCTGTTGCACGAGATGGGTTTCGACACCGGCCTAGACCTCGACCTTCTCATCCAGTCCACAGCCTGGCTGGAAGACGAGCTGCAACACTCAACCCCCGGCCTGGTCGCCAAAGCAGGCGGGTTTCCTGCACCATAAGCATTCTCGGCAACCGCGTACAACGCGTCGCTGCCATCGTGGCAGACACGCTCAGCCAGGCGATCGATGCCGCCGATGCGGTCATCGTCGACGCCACGCCGCCGTTCATCACGATTCCCGCAACCAGCAATGCTGTGATGCCCAACCGGCCGAGGACGAACTCGAAGCTGCTCGGAACACTGTTTCGCCCAGTGGAACATGGCCTGTAGTGTGTCGTAGGGGAAAACTGGGGCTACCCCTTCCGATTGAGAGGAACCCTCGGTGTCAACATCGACGAGTGGCCGAAGCGTAGCGACCATCGAACGAGCGGCCGAAGTGCTGTTTCTCCTAGCGACGAAACAAGGCACCATCGGGATTACCGAGATCTCGAAAGAACTCGAAATCTCCAAAGCGGTGGTCCACCGCATCGTCACCTCACTATGTGAGCACGATCTCGTGTCCGCCGATCTGGTGACTCGGCGCTACTCACTTGGTCCTGGTGTGCTCCGACTTTCGGCTGCCTACCTCGACAATCTCGACGTCCATTCGATGGCGCTCGACGCGATGCACCGCCTCAGCGCGACGACCAACGAAACAGCGACGCTGTCGGTTCGCAACGGGAACAAGCGAGTGTTCATCGACCAGGTCACACCCCCGCTAGAGGTCAAGATGACAGTTCAGCTCGCCGCTGCGTTCCCCCTCCATGCCGGCGCGTCATCGAAGGCGTTTCTAGCGTGGCTCAGCCCCGAAGATATCGATGGCTACCTCGCCGGGTCGGCGCTCGAAGCGCTCACCGATGCGACGATCGTTTCCGAACCCGAGCTTCGCACCGAACTCAAACGCATCCGTGAGCAGGGTTTCGCCGTATCGATGGGCGAACGTCAGGTTGGCGCTTGTTCTGTCGCCGCGCCGGTGCTCGATCAGCAGCATCGGCCGGTTGCTGTCATCAGCGTTTGCGGCCCAATCGAACGATTCCGGCACGAGGTCGCCAGCTCGGCGAAAACACTCACCGAGGCTACGAGGGAGCTCTCGACCCGCCTCGGCGCCCGATCCGATGCATCATGATCGATCAGATTCGGGTGGCGGCCGGCCAGTTCGCGGCTACCACCGACCTCGCCGAGAACCTTGCCAGCTGTCTACGACTGATCGATGAGGCCGCGGCCAACGGTGCGGCACTGATCGTTTTGCCCGAATTCGCCAATCATCTGTCGGTATACGAGAGCCTCGACCATTGTCGCAGCGTGGCGGTAGAGCTCGACGGCGCCTGGATGTCGACGATCTCCGACCGAGCAAGAGAGCTCAACATCGACGTGGCACTGGCTGTCACCGTCCCCCGCGACGATCGGGTGACGATCACCAGTGTCCTTTTTGATGCTGTGGGTCAGATCACCGCCACCGCCGACAAGCAAACGCTGATGGGCAACGAGCGCACCTACCTGACCGGTGGGGCGTCGGGCAGCCCGCTGGCCGACACCCGCTACGGCCCTCTTGGCATCTATGCCTGCATGGACGGCGTCACCTTCGAGACACCTCGGACGTTCGCGGTTCGCGGCGCCCGCCTTTTGCTCAACAGCCTCAACTCGTTCGCGCTCGACGAGGCCGCTCTTCACATCCCGGTTCGAGCGGTCGAGAACGGCGTATTCGTGGTAGCGGCCAACAAGGTTGGGCCGCTACTTCCCGTCGACCAGGTGGAGATGTTCAGTCAAGCGCTCGGCATCCCGCCCCAGGTACTGCAGGGAGCCGGCGAGAGCCAGATCGTCGCCCCCGATGGCGAGGTCCTGGCATCGGCGAGCCGAACCGAGGAAGAGGTGATCGTCGCCGACATCGATCTGGCCGAGGTTCGCCCGCTAAACGATCGATTTGGCCATCGCCGACCCGAGATCTACGGTCCGCTCGCGAAGCCACACTCGGCAGCGCCGCGCGACGACGTTCCCGAAAGCATCGTAGTTAGGTGCGTTCGCAGTCAAACGTCGGACGCTGTCGAGGCGCAACTCGTCGTGCTGCCCGAAGGAACAACCCCACCCGCCTCGATCCCCGACGGGGTGTGGGTGGCCACCTCCGCTGTGGTTGACCAACGACACGTCGGACAGCTATGGACCCGCAACGGGCTGCGCCACGAACAAGCGCAGCTTCATCACTCCGACCGGTTCGACACGACCGAATTCGGCGACGAACTCGCCCTCTGCGAAACACCGTTGGGCGACATCGCCCTCATCGTTGGCGACGATCACTTATACCCTGAGGCCGTCCGTCTGGCCGCAATCCAGGGCGCCCACATCGCCATCGTGCTTTACCACCCGACGCACGCTTGGCACACCGATCTGGCACTTCGCGAACGGGCAGCAGAGAACCGCTTGTGTCTGGTCGCCTGCACCCCGCTGGGTGTCGGCGGCACGATGGTGCTCAACCCGCCTCGCGACTCTCTCTGGTCGACCGATCGGCTACACCCCTACGATGGCACGATCAATAATCCTGACGCGGTCGTCGCCGGCCCCGACGACTCGATCCTGGAGTCCCGGATCTATCCAACCCGAGCATTGCGACGCGAGATTTCGCGCGATACCGACCTGGTCGGTGGCCGCTCCTGGCAGGCTTCGGCCGCATTGCTGTGACAGCCGAACGTCTCCGAGTTCTTGTCGCCGCGCCCGACCCAACGGTGCTCGCCGGTTGTTACGACGGCGTCTCTGCTCGTCTGGTAGAGCAGGCAGGATTCCATGCCGCGCACATGTCGGGGTTCGCTGTCGCGGGTTCCTTGTTGGGAAGACCCGACGTCGGCCTGCTGACGATGACCGAAATGGCGGATGCAGCAAGCCGAATCGCCCGGGTGTTGTCGATACCGCTGCTCGCCGACGCCGACACCGGATACGGCAACGCCCTCAACGTAGTTCGCACCGTCGAGACCTACATCGCAGGCGGCGTGGCAGGAATGCATCTCGAAGACCAACAGATGCCCAAGCGGTGCGGCCACCTCGCCGGCAAAACGGTTATTCCGGCCGACGAGATGGCGGGCAAGCTCCGCGCTGCTATAGACACCCGCGAGGCCGTGGGAACCGACATCGTGATCATCGCTCGCACCGATGCTCGCGCCGTCGAGGGACTCGACGCTGCCCTCGAACGAGCCCGCCGCTATCGCGACGCGGGGGCCGACTTGTTGTTCGTCGAAGCGCTGCAGTCGCCAGCCGAGGTCGAAACTGTCGCCGAGACCTTCCACGACATACCTCTGGTCTTCAACGCCTCAGAGGCTCGGCCACCCGAGTTCACGTTGGACCAACTCGGCGGGATGGGGTTCGCTGTGGTTTTGGCGCCGATCACCACGTTGCTCAGCGCTACAAAAGCAATGCAAGACAGCCTGACTGATCTCCGCGAGCTGGGATTTCGTTCCGACCGGCTCGCTACGATGACCAGCTACGACGACTTTCTGCACTTGGTCGGCATCGACGAGATCGACGAGCAGGAGCAGCGCTACTCCTGATTATCGTTCCGCTCTTCGGAATGGACATGATCACCGAACTGGAATGGCAGAGGGAACCATGAAGGAGACGCTTGAAGGTGTCGAGGAGATCTTCGACAAGCGCGGCGCAACGGATGCGACCCAAACCTTTGAGCGGCTGTGGTCGATCACCGAAGAGCTGATGGTGAAGATCAGGGCCCGGTTCGAACTCACCCGAGATCCGAGTACCGAAGACCTCGAGTCCTACAAAGGCGACACCGACTTCCCTTCGGGCCATCTGGCCGCCTACTCCGGCCCCCAGATTGATTGGCTCGTGCACTCGTGGATCGGCAATCCTCCACTCGGGTTCACCAACATGCACGTCACGGTTTGGTTGGGGCCTCAAATCGACGTACCCCACCTCGGCATCGCCTGGGGCACTCTGCCCGACCTTTGGTTCTATATCGACTACAACCCTCGTTCCGACCTCATGCTCGATACCGAGGCGCTCGACAAGTACTACGCGCCGATGAACGAGGAGTTCCTCGAGCTCCGAGCCGACGATGGTCTGGCGCCATTCATTTCGAAGGCGCTGTACGTGCGGCAAGCCTTGAGCGACGTCGCCACATGTTTCACCGTGCCCGAGACGGTGTACGACGAAGCCCGGCTCGAACAGATTTCAGAGCTCGCCCATCGCCGCGTCGACGAGTGGTTGGCGTTCGTCGACGCCGCGGAGCCGGTGCCCGAGGAGCGTCGGGCACAACTCGCTGCCGACGACCTCACCCGCCGCCGCAACATCGCCGAGCGCGATCCTGCCAACATCATGGCGGTCCGGTTCTTTGGCGAAGAACTTACCGATCGGCTGGTTCGCGCTCTGTGGGGTGGCGACCGCCAGTTACCCCGCCCGAGATGACAAACCGCCTCCGACGAACGGGGATAGACACGTGTTGATCAAGAATCATTGGTACGCAATCGAGCTGGGCAACAAGGTAGGCGATGAACCAGTTCAGGTACGGGTGCACGGTCACGACCTCGTGCTCTGGCGAAGCAAAGATGGAACTGTCAACGCGCAATCCGATCTGTGTGTCCACCGCGGCGGCTCGCTCGGCGGCGGCCGGGTCGTCGATGGCTGTGTCCAGTGCCCGTATCACGGGTGGCGATACGACAGCGATGGCGTGTGCGTGGAGATTCCCGCCAACAGGGCCGGGCTACCCATCCCAAAGAAAGCGCGCGTCGACTCTTATCCGTGCGTCGAACGGTACGGCTTCGTCTGGGTCTTCCTCGGCGATCAACCCGCCGCCGACCGCCCGCCGCTCGCCGAGCTGGCCGGGCTCGACCACAGCACCGAAGTCAAGGCCGAGGGATATCGGGCCGTGTTCGGAGAGTTCACCTGGCAAGCGAGCTACGACCGCGTCCTCGAAAATGCGGTCGACATCGCCCACACCCCGTTTGTGCATTCGGGCTCGTTCGGCAATGCCGACGAACCCGAAATCCAAGACTATGACCTCGACGAGGTCCGTGAAGGAAGGGTGCTCCGGGAGGTCTCATCGACCGTGTTCCTCGACCCACCCGCACCGTCAGGCATCTGGAAAGTTCTTCGAAAAAACGCCGAGCGCCCGCCGGTCGAAACCACCACCGGGTTCTATCCCCCAAATGTTTCGATGCTGATCGTTCGATTACCTCTCGGAGAGATTCGGATCTTTACCGCCGCAGTGCCCATCGACGAACACACCACGGTGTCGAAGTTCATCATGATGCGAACCTTCTTCACCGGGGGTTGGGCCGACAAAGACTCGATCAAACGAACGATGAAGATCTTCCTCGAGGATCAGCCAACAGTCGAGGGGCAACGTCCTGAACTTCTGCCGTTCGATCTCTCGGCGGAACTGCACGTGAAGTCTGACGCTATTCAGCTGGCGTACCGCCGCTGGCGCCAAGAACAGATCGACGCCGGGCTCGGCGTTCCGACGCCAACCGATGTGCAGGCGCGCCGCTCGGTGGCCGTCATCCCCTCCCCCGCTCGGTCAGCCGATCCCGAACTCGCCAATGCTTGGGTTTTCCCGGCCGTCGGCGACCCGGCGAAAGCCCAATCGGACCAGACACAGCATATGGATCGAGACTTTTCGTGAGCCTTACGCGGGACCTGTGCGATCGCACCATCGATCACATCACAAACTCGTTGGGGCTCGCCGTGCTTCACAACGACCGGTTGACCTCGGCAATGGACGGCTCCGATGTTGGCTCACATCGAGTCCTCGGTATCGAGGGCGGAGTGCACCTTGTGTATGTCGGCATGACGGTCGAGCAGTTCGGTCTCGACAGCCACATGTTGTTCGCCTTCACGCCCACCTCGAGTCCGGTTCCGCACTTCACGCTTGACGCCGTGCTGGCCGGGACGCAGTACGCGTTCCACCTCGACTTGATTCCGCGGGTCGACCCGGGCGCAAACCTGGCATACCTCGATCACTGTTTTGCACCGCTGACCGAGGCCCACGATGCGTGTCTCGAGCTCGACGGACTAACGCCGGCTCATCTCTCGCCCCGGCAATGGCAGTTGATGTCGGCCTGGATGCTCGCCCATCGGGCCGATGAACCTGGATTCGTGTCGATCACGCCAACCGTCGACACCTATCGCGATCACTGGCTTGCACTCGTTTCGCTCGGGGTCCCCGATTCGGCTACCGGCGGCGCCACGCCCGAGTTGCTCGCCGCTCGCGACGCTGCCAATCGAGCGGCCATCTTCAGCCCTGAGGTCGACCCGGTTTGGGCTCGTGTCGACCATCTGCTCGGCACCGAGGTGAGTCAGGGAATCCAGGCAAGTCTTCGCGATGCATCACAAGGGAACGTCTAAATGAGCGCAGACAGAGAAGTGGAAGTAAGCGAATGGCAGGAGCGGATCACCGGTGAGTGGTACGGCCTGCCTTCGGTATTTGACGCCGACGGCGCACACACCGGGTTCAACAAGGTGAATCGTTCGTCGGTGTTTGAAGATGGTGTCACCACGTACTACATGCACTGCAACTTCATGAACACTGGACCGTTGCGCAACCGGTTCGAGATCAAGGACTTTGCCTTCGGTGTCAACGACGGCGGCAACAATCGGGTGTATCTCGGGCCCGACTTCTTCGGCGCCGGGCACCCATACGGATCATTGGTCGACTCGCATTACTACTCACCTGCCTGGCGAGCCGATCTCAACACGATGAACCAGATCTTGCCCGATGACGTCACCCAGGTGTACTCGTCGCTGCTCTTCGAAGGACCGACCCTGTTTTCGGTTTTCAACGGGGTGTACCTCAACGCCCACGACTACGACACCAACCCTGAAACCCGGGCGCACATCGACGCCTTCCTCGTGAAGGAACGCGAGATGGCCGCGTGGTCACATGTGTTGCCCGACCGTACGTCGGGCACCTTCTCAGGAACTTGTGAGGTCTTCGGGCCCGATCAGGAAAAGAAGGGCGAAGTCGAGGTGAACGTTCGCCACAACCCAATAGACCTTGTGCGGGCCACCCAAACCTGGGAACTGTCGGGCGTGGTGAACCACAAGTTCAGCTACGTGCGCCAGCGCAACTCGAACCGACACACCTACGAGGGGCCCGACCTTTACGGCAACGCCATCGGCTACGGGCGTGCCTTGTACACCACGCAGCATCATTCGTCTGAGGCATTCAAGATCAAAGGTCGCGAGTTCATCATCGATAGCGACTACACCATGGCCGTCGCGTGGAAGTTGTACTTCGGCGACCTGATGACCGACCTGGTATTCGGCCCGTTGCGCTGGACTCCCGACAGCTAATCGTGCTCCTCCAATCAGGCACTCACGTATAGCGAGATTGTCGATCAACTCGACGAGGCTCTGACGGAAGGGTTGGAGGAGCAGTTCCAGAACGCCATTTCCAACGACCGTTGACGACGGAGTCTGAAACCTCCACGACGATGGCGCCGAGGTCACCTTCGACGCCACCCGGCACCGACACACGACGTAAGGTCGCCGGCAATGCGACCGCCTACCCGTTCGCTTGCGGGATGTGTGCTCCTGAGCGGTGTTCTCGGAAGCATCCACGCGTACAGCCTGTTCATCGAGTCCTTCGAGTCCGACCTCGGCGTAGGACGCGGCGAGGCGGGTGCCCCCTACTCCGTAGCCCTGGCAAGCCTCACTGTCGTCGTATTAGTCAGCCACCGGTTGTTCCGGCTAGTGCCAGGCCCTCTGGTCGTCCTGATCGCTTCAGGAGGCGCTGCCGGCGGGCTGCTGCTTGCTGCGTCAGCCAACTCCCTGGCTGGCGTTGTCCTTGGGTACGGCATCGTGTTCGGTGCCTTCAACGGCCTCGGCTACGCCTTCTCACTCCAGCGGGCCTCCGAGTCGAACCCGGACCGTCGCGGATTCGCTCTCGGCCTTGTCACTGCGGCCTACGCCCTCGGTGGCGCATCAACCGCCCTGGTCCTCGACAAGCACGTCGCTGCGAGTGGCGCTACCAGTGCCCTTCGCTGGCTCGCCCTCGCCATAGCTGTGACCGGGATTGTCACCTCTGCCCTGCTCGCCAACAACGACTCTCCGGCCCGTGGATCATCGGCTCGTCTCTCGAGTGCGAATCTCCGCACACTCGCGCCTCTCTGGATGGCCTACCTGCTCGCCGTGCTCGCCGGTCTAATGGCACTCGGTCATGCCGCTGCCATCGTCGACGATGCCGGTGGGCCAGGTGGCGCCGCTGTCGTGGCCGCCGGGCTGGCGAGCGCTTCGGGAGGCTTATGGATCGCGCTTGTCGCCGACCGGACGGCGACAGATCGTCTGCTGCGCCTACTTCCACTCGGATCGGCCACTGTGCTCGTCGTCGCTGCCATGGCGTCTCACGGTGTCGTCCTGATGGTCGCCGTAGCCGGGATTGCTTTCACCTACGGAGCGCTAATAGCCATCTACCCTCTCGCTGTCGCCCAGAGATTCGGGCAGGACGGTTACTCCCAGGCCTACGGCCGTGTCTTCACCGCCTGGGGCACCGCTGGTTTGGTCGGGCCCGTAGGCGCCGGCCACCTATTCGAAGTGACCGGCTCCTACCGGATACCCATGTTCCTGGCCGCCGCAGCGGCCATAGGTTCAGCTGTCGTCGCCAGACAGCTGTCCGTCGACAAGGAGTAGGACGACTAGGGGGACGACCAGCCAGGCCCTCCCCGTAGGGGGGTGTCTCTGACGCCCTCGGTGTAGATACGTGCAACCGTCTCTAAGACGGGGACTGAGGGGTTACGCAAGTGTCGGAGGGGGGACTTGAACTCCCGACCTTCGGTCCCCCAGGTCGGCGATCTCGTCGTAGCTGATAGCGGTGGCGAACCCATTGGGGGGGATGTCAGACAAGGTTCAATCTTCCGGTGGGACTCCGGATTCAACCCAAACCGGCCGCGAACTGCCTGTCGGAGTCGCCGCTTGCTGTCAGGCGAGGGAGAATGAGTATGGCGACGCAGTAGACGGCCAGTCCGAGGGCCTGGACCACACGGAATCCGTAGACCATTGCGAGAATCGTGGTCAGTACTGACCCGATCACCGAAAAGAAACCGTTGACCGCCCAGGCCCAGGCCACATAGAGCCTCCGGTGTTCGGTGAGTCGGGCTACAGCGGCCAGGCCCAGGGGCATGAAGGTTCCGAGGCAGAGTCCGAGCGGTGCGAGGAGGATGAAGGCGGCGAGGAAACGCAGGGTCGTAGGCCATTGGATGAGGACATTGGTCAATGGAGTGAGCCCGGTCAGGTAACCGACTGTCAGCACGGCAAGCGTTGCGAACAGCGCCAGTGGAAGCCGCTGGTGAAGTGCGAGTCGACGCGAAGCCAGTGACCCGATTCCGGCGAAGACGAGCAGCGACGCGAGGGTGACGGTCAGCGAGTAGGTGGGGTGGCCGAGCAGCAGGACCAGCCTCTGGATCATGGTGACCTCGAAGAGCATGAAGCCCACGCCCAGGGCGGCGAAATATCCGAAGGAAGCCCCCCGTCGTGGAAGATCAGACCAGTCCCGTCGGACCAACGCGAAGGGCAGCAGCAGGAACACGGTCGGGAACAGAACCGAGACCACGAGGAGCAGCACCAGCACCCGCTCGCCGACCGCCACCTCGGGATCCCGTGCCGGATCGACAGGGTCGAAGAGCCCGGTCAGCACGTCGCCGAAGTCCTGGAAGTGCCAGAAGAATGGTGCGTTGTCACGGACCGGAGACAAGTTGTAGGGGTAGTCAGGGAACGCGGCGCCCCACTGGTCATGGCCAACCGAGGCGACGATTCCGACGGTCTCACCGAACCCCCTCAGTTCCGGCGTATACCTGACTGTGGTACCAGGGGTGGCATCGGCATGGGCAGTGAAGCGACCGGTTTCGGTGTCGTCGAACGGCAGACGCTTCACAACGATGGTCGAGAGTTGGGCCGGGTAGTCCGAAGAGGTGCTGACCATCAGGTGTTGATTCGGATTGTCCACTCCGGATTCGTCGAGGGCGGCGTAGGCGGTGCTGAGATATCGTGCCGTCCGGTTGGGCCTCCCCTCGAAGTCATACTCCCCGAACTGGGCGACGATGATGCCGCGATCTGTCAGGTGGTCGAGGGCCTCACGCAGCATCTCTACGGTGTAGAGGTAGCTCTCGGACAACACGAAGGCTCCGGAACTTGCTGCGTTTCCAGCCGCATAACTGTCGGGGGCAACGAACCAGATCAGGTCGAAGGCGGTGTCGGAGCGGGTCAGGTGGGTCCGCCCGTCCGCGGTGGTCAGCGACACCCCCGGCTGGGTCACAAGGTGCCCTGAGTATTCTGCATACGGTCCCCTTAGCAACGACGTGGTCACCGGGTTCAGTTCGACCGCATCTACATTGATTGCCCCGAAGTACAGGGATGCGAGGATCTCGTGCCCGCCGGCCGCGCCGATAATTAGTGCCCGTCCAGGGGGATTACCGAGCACCTGGAACGGGATCGCCCGCGGATCCTCCTCGAAATGGGTCAGGTCGGAGAGTTCTCCGTCGTAGCTGAGGATGTTCGAACCGAGCAGACCGTCGTGGTACAGGAGATGACGGCCGAAGAGTTCCGTTTGGACGTCAACCCTGAAGACAGGCCCCCACTCGGAGTATTCGAGATCGATCTCGGTCATCGACTTGACGCGCTCGGTCCTGATCTGTGGCAGCAGGTCTGGAACCGCGATCGGCAGGATTGTCAGGACGAGTACTCCAAGCCCAGGCATCCATCTCCACGGTCGGCGTGACCGGTACATGATGCCGACGAAGGCGAGCATCGCTGCGGCCAGCATGACGGTACGCGGTGGCCCGAGCGAGACCTGCAGGGGAATGGCGATGGCGCATGCCAGCGCTGCTCCGGCAAGATCGGCGGCGTAGAGCCGCCCGATGCTCTCGGTTCGACTGCCGAGCAGGTAGGAGATCGCGAGACCTATGGCAGTGAACGGCACGAACAGGGCCAGGCCCAGAATGGCCAGATAGAAAATGTTTCTCGAAGAGGCGGCGGTCCCGTATTCCCAGATCGCCACGGTGTCGAGAGGGAGCTTGGCGACGACGAAGTAGCCGCCCAGCATGGCGAACGCTCCCAAAAGCCCTGAGGTCGCCAGGAGACGGTCGTGTGGGGCTCTGCGGAGGCGTCGGGAAACAGCCAGGAGAACTCCGCCGCTTCCCAGGCCCAGCAGCGCCAGGCCGATCACCAGATAGGTGTAGTAGTAGAACAGTTTGTACGAGACGACCCGGGTGTAACTGATCTCGGTGAGTAGCCCGGCGAGGCTCAGAAGCAGGATGCCGAGGTAATCGCGCCGGCCTCCTGGGCGCCCGAACCACTTTGTCATCCTTGGCGACTCTAATCAGCCTTCAGACTCTGAAGACCATGTTGCAGCAGGCGTAGGTCGGCTGTCCGCGGAACCAGCTGGGGCACGGGAGTTGGCGACCGGAGGGTCGGGGAAATCTGGTCCGCCCTGGCCAGGACCTATGCCGCGGCCGGCGCGAAGGTGGTGGAGCTCATCTTCGGACCGGCCACCACCTGAGGATTCATTGGTCGGGCTGGGGAG
>Ga0209089_10003648_pt1 | contig 13063 bp, 14 predicted proteins | sample ArcticOcean_MG_C_FD_187431 | JGI IMG/M metagenome (GOLD analysis project Ga0209089, IMG submission 187431) | Marine microbial communities from western Arctic Ocean - ArcticOcean_MG_CB2_150 (SPAdes) (version 2) | ecosystem: Environmental > Aquatic > Marine > Oceanic | place: Arctic Ocean: Canada...
AGCTTTACCGGCGGGCCATATTATTTTCGGTACTAGCAAACTTTCGCAGTAACCCACGCTCGTAGTACATACCGTCGTAAGACGGCTCCCGGGTGCGCCGTTTACTCCGGCATCTCGATCTCGTACTCGATCCTGGCGGCAGCGCGCAGGTCGATCAGATGCCCAGATCAATGCGGACTGCTGGAGGCCCGCGCCCTGAGATCCTCGTACAGACTCGAGTGGTCAAGCAGGATCTTGATGATCTCCCGCTGAACCCGCTTGAACTCCAGGGCCTGGGCACTCATGGTCGTGTGAGCGTCCAGGGCGTCGATAATCGCACCTTCGACTTCGGCTCCCAGGTCCGGCGACCCGGCAAACTGCTCCTTGGTATTGCTGGTGGCCTGCTTTGCCAAGACCTCGGACTCCAGCAGCTTTTCCTTGATAACGCTGTCCGCCTGCCCCTCGCAGGTCACTTTTTTGCACTGTGACTTGACTGTGACAGAAACCCGGTGCATTATGTGTTATTATGCGTCACAATCCAGTCACACGGAATTTGTAAGTTTCGCAAACTGCTGCAGTTGCAGACATTAGGCGATGGCGGTTAGGACTCCCCCCGCCTCCACCAAAAATGGAGCCATAACCTGCTTGTAGAAAGCGAGTTATGGCTTCTTTGTTTTTGACTTCCCCTTATTTTTCCCATATTTCTTTACTCGTTCGGGTTGTCCATAGAGTTATTTTGATTCAGCCGACCGATCTCCCGAATTGAATCCCGAACACCAGCCCCGGCATAGTGCATTGCCATTTTGATCGTATCATGCCCAGTCCAGCTCATCAATACGTTGAGTGGTACGCCAGCTTCGACAGATCGTTTTACAAAGTAGCTACGGAATGAATGCCAGTGCAACCTGCGCTTCGAGCGGTCGATCCCAACTGACGGAAAAAGACACTGCAATCGCTCTCGTGTTTTGTTCGCTGCGATCTTATTGCCCACAGAGTTCTTGAAACGGCGCCTCTCATCGGCATACCTCATATGATTCGCATCTCTGAAATAAAATTACCTCTCGATCACGAGGACGCCGACCTGCGTGCCGCCATCGTCAAGCGGTTGCGGATTCCGGACGTGCAGCTCGCCGACTATTCCATTTTCAAACGCAGCCTTGACACCCGCAAGCGTGGTCATGTCCAGCTGGTCTACGTCGTTGACGCTCTGACTACTGCCGGCGAGAAAGGCATACTCAAGCGCGCCCACCGCGACCGTGGCATCCGCCGAACGCCAGAAGCCAGTTATAAAATGGTGGCGTCCGCCCCGGCCGGCCTCACTGAACGCCCGGTAGTGATCGGCACCGGGCCATGCGGGTACTTCGCCGGGCTGTTGCTGGCGCAGATGGGGTTTCGCCCCATCGTTCTCGAACGGGGCCAGGCGGTGCGTCAGCGCACCGTCGATACGTTCGGGTTCTGGCGGCAGCGTAAGTTCAATCCCAACTCCAACGTCCAGTTCGGGGAAGGCGGCGCCGGCACCTTCTCCGATGGTAAGCTGTACAGTCAGATCAAGGATCCCAATCACTACGGCCGCAAAGTGCTGCGGGAATTAGTCGAAGCGGGCGCCCCCGACGAGATTCTTTACGTCAACCGCCCGCATATCGGAACGTTCCGGCTGGTCAAAATTGTCGAGAACCTGCGCGCCAGCATCGTGGCGCTGGGCGGAGAGGTTCGCTTCGGTTGCCAAGTCACGGACCTCGCGGTCGTCGACCGCCGGGTGATCGGTGTCGAACTCGCCGACGGCGAGCAGATCAGCACGGGCCACGTTGTGCTGGCGGTCGGTCACAGCGCCCGCGACACCTTTGAAATGCTGCACCAGCGCGGTGTCTATATCGAGCCCAAACCATTTTCGATCGGGGTCCGGGTCGAGCACCCGCAGTCGATGATCGACGCCTGCCGCTACGGTCCGCAGGCCGGTCACGAACTCCTCGGTGCCGCTGATTACCGACTCGTCCATCACTGTCGCAACGGCCGCTCGGTGTACAGCTTCTGCATGTGCCCCGGCGGGACGGTGCTGGCTGCGACGTCGGAGGAAGGTTGTGTCGTGACCAACGGGATGAGCCAATATTCACGGGCCGAAAACAATGCCAACGCCGGGATGGTGGTCGGGATTACCACCGCCGACTTTCCCAGCGATCATCCGTTGGCCGGGGTAGCCCTGCAGCGGGACTTGGAAGCGCGTGCTTTTCGCGCCGGCGGCGAGAACTACGATGCCCCGGGACAACTAGTCGGTGACTTGCTGGCGGGTCAGGCGTCGTCGCAGCTGGGCAGTGTGTTGCCGTCCTATGCGCCCGCCGTCAACCTGACCGATTTAGGACAATGCTTGCCGGAATTCGTCATCGACGCCTTCAAGGAAGCGTTGCCGGAGTTCGACCGCAAGCTTCCCGGCTATGCCATGGCGGACGTGGTCATGACCGGGGTCGAGTCCCGTACGTCTTCACCCATCCGCATCAAGCGCGGTGACACTTACCAAAGCATTAACACGCCGGGACTGTTTCCGGGCGGTGAAGGTCCCGGCTATGCCGGCGGCATTCTTTCGGCCGCCGTCGACGGCATCAAAGTAGCGGAAGCATTGGCCCTTGATATGCTGGGTCAGGATGCCCAATAGCCGATAACTGCAGCGTCGTCGATCATCTGGTCGATTAGTACATTGAGGTTTTGGGCCCGGTAGCGTATAATATCCATTCGGATGGGGTGATCTCGCAACGACCTTGTTATGATACCATCCCAAATGTCAGGATTACCTAAAATAGGTACTAACCCGGTGGCCGCGGAATAGAGGCGGGGCCAACGCCAAAGATGATCGGAAGCGGACCCTCGGTGGAGAAATATAACTGAGTACACCAGAAAGGAGTCACATCATGGGCGAGAAGCAGGGCAAGAAAGATAAGGCCAGGGCGCAGAAGCAGAAGACCGCCAAGCAGGCAAAATCCGCACAGAAGAAACAGGACAAACAGAAACCCCGGAACTCGTAACATAGGGCTAATGAGGCGAGTCCACCGTACCATTGAAAGCCGCGACGAGCGAGCTTCCGAATTCCGATCGAGGTCCACAATGTTGATCGTGAGTTCCGGGTTGCTGCGTTACCATCATCCCAGAGCAGAAGCACCCCCACCACCTACAGAAACGGACTCGCCCTCTTCGTACATCTCGCCGAGGTTTTCTGCGCGTCGATATTTTCCTGCTCAGCCGCCTTGCGGAGCCACTTAAACGCCGCGACATCGTCCTTAGTCACTAACGACAACGTGGTAGAACTGCGCGCGGGCATGCCCCTGCTCAGCCGCTTTACGTAACCACTTCACCGCCTCGGCATCATCCTTAGGCACCCCCACGCCGCCGTGGTACGCTATGCCGAGGTAGAACTGCGCGGCGGCATGTCCCTGCTCAGCCGCCTTGCGGAACCACTTCACTGCCTCGACATAGTCCTCAGGCACTCCCTCGCCGTCGTGATACATCAAGCCGAGATCGTACTGCGCATCGGCATCTCCCGCTTCAGCGGCCTTGCGCATTGTTTCAATGTCTGCCGCCGGTGATGCGTCCTTCTCCGGTGAATTGCCGCAGCCCATCAAAGTGGCAAGGCACACCGCAACCGTCAGCACTATCAGCAGCGTTCGAATGAACGAAATTACATGCACAGGTTTGCCCCACGATGTTTTCATCATTGTCGCTCCGTTGTTAACGCCCACACCTCGACTCCGTGCGCCGCGCATAGCCCGGAAACGTATTCGAGCTTCTGCTGTTCGGCGCCGAAAATATTGTAGTACGCGCTGATTAAAGCAAGTACCGGCTGCTGCCCGGTCACGTCGCCGTAGTGCAGGCACACCTGTGGCCAGGGGAAAATGCTTTCTGCGGAGAATCTACCGTATCTAAACGCTAATTGACAGCAGGTGAACTGCTCCGTCGCAGGCCACTTTTTTGCACTGTGACTTGACTGTGACAGAAGCCCGGTGCATTATGTGTTATTATGTGTCACAATTCAGTCACACGGAATTTGTAAGTTTCGTAAACTACTGTAGTTGCAATATTTAGGTTATGGCGGTTAGGACTCCCCCCGCCTCCACCAATTTATCTAACTATATTATAATTGCCGTGGGCTTTGCCCAGCGGCGCCTAACGCGCTGCGGCCGATACCTCAGGGCAGCTGGACTTCAATCTCCGCTTGCTCTGTAGCGTAGACCCAATCCCCCTTGTGCGGCGGCAGCTCGGTCGCCCGCACGAACCGCCCCTCTTCCCACGTCCACACCGCTCGATCAGCTCGTGCAATTGATGGGAACCGTTTTCTTGTCAGTCGCGATGTCCTGCCCGAAAAGCGGCAGGCAAACAAGAAGCAGCGGCAAGAGACGTTTCATGGATAGATCCTTCAGTGGGTCGCAAACGACGTGTAGGTGATGGGGCGTCGAAGCGATTCCAGTGACACCCCGGAACGCAAGGCCTGCATGACGCCGCCGGCTTCGAGATAATTGTCAACGCGAATGAGCTTGCCATCCGAAAAAGGATAGTCGTCCAAATCATTTTTCATAATAGTACGATTTTCTGTGACAGCTATCACCGGAATCTGCTGGGCCATGGCGGCGAGCATCGGCAAACCGATGCATCCGTCGGGAATGACCAAGCAGTTGAGGTCCATGTTGCTGATGATTCCCTCTATGGCAAAGTAGCGCGGGTCCGTGATGATCTGAGGTGCCTTCTGCAGCCCCTTGAGAACACAGTGAAGAAATGCACAGGAAATTTCCTCGGCGGCCATGCGCGGGTCGATCACGTCACTCAGCTCCGCTGCGGTTTGATAGTCCGCCATCATGGGGGCGTGAGCGGAAGGCAGGTTAAATCGTAGAGAAGCCGCGTGAGTCAGCATCGCTTCCACGCCGCCCCATGGATTCACAAGATCGCCGCCGGCGGCAATGTAATTGCGGTGAATTTCCTCGGGGAAATGAACGACGGAAGCAAAGGCGACGGCATCGTACTTTTCTTCATGACTGGCAATGAAGCGAAACATCGGGTCCAAATTGACGATTTCGCCCATGGCGCGTCCGGATTCCCCGTAGAAAGCGTTTAGCAGGGGTTTGTCTTTGATGGCAACGACGTCGACCTCAGCTCCCAGAGTACAGCGAGCGGCTGAAGCGGCGTTAATCACCTGAGCCTGAACAAGCGGATGTTCATGCTGATCCATGAGAAGCAAAATGCGATTCGACCGCACGGGTCTCAAGGCACAAGTCCCCATCATCAAACGGCTGATGACACTGCCCTCCACATAGAGACCGTTGGCGGGCATTTCGTTTATGTCGGAGGCGTTTACCGCGTTGGGATGAGTGATCAAGGTATCGCAGCAAGACCCCATATAGCGGACAAGCGCATTGGCATCTCCCGCATGACCGCCCAGTTGAGCGGCAATCCCCGTCGGCAAAAGAAAAACTGCCGTAAAATCTTTTTCTCGGGGAAACGGCCGCGGCTGAAAATCAAAAATGTCGCTCGCGCCCGCACGCAGGGCCTGCTCCGTTTGCAGAACGTCCAACTCGCAATGAAAAAATTCTTCATCCGTTTTCGTGACGATGAAGCGAAGCGGGATTTCACCGTCTGCGCACTGATCGCGGCAATGCGACTCGAAGTGTTGAATCAAGGGAAGTTCGTACAGTCGGGGTATGGAGATTTTTTTTGCGCGTACTTGCATGCTCTATTTGAACCTCGCATGAAAATCTTGATAGTCACATAAACGGTGTAGATCCAACCGACCATCTTTCTTCAGGTAGATTGCGGGAAGTGAAAATCCATTGAACATGGTGGCTTTGACAATGGAATAGGCTCCGCATTCGCCAAAGGTCAAGCAATCGCCGACGGCAAGCGCTCTGTCGAATTGGTATTTGCCGAAGAGATCGCCGGCAAGGCAGGTTCCGCCGGCGAGAACATAGTGATGAGTGGCATTTTCGGGATCAACGTCCTCGGCAAGAGGATATCGATACCCATATTCAAAAGCCTCGGGCAAATGATTGACGCAGGTATCAAGGACGGCGATCCGATTCTCGCCGCTATCAAAAAGGTCGACGACCCGAGAGTGAAGCGTGGCGCAATCGCCAACTGTGCCGCTGCCCGGTTCGAAGGCAATCTCCAATTTGTATTTCTCCAAGGGTTGAACAATCGCGGCCAGCTCGACCGAATCTTCAAAAAGAAAGCCGCCGCCCAGACTGAGAAACTGCCAGTGCTCCGAGTACGCCTCCAAGAGCGGCGTTATTGTTTCGATCAAGCGATCCAACCCGGAAAAATCGACCTGTTCGCAGAAACAATGCAGGGTGATCCCACTAAACTGCTCCGCCAGCTCAGGCTCTTCTTCAAGCGCATCTTCCAAGGCGCGGAGCGGAACGCCAAGCTTTGATCCGGGCCGGCAGGGATCGTAAAGTTCATCGTCGACAAAAGAGATCTCCGGATTAATGCGCAAGGCCAACTTCTCCTTGGGAAAGAAGTCGCGAGCCCGGATGAGCTGAGTTAGAGAGTTGGCAGAAAAAAGAGTGCAGTAACGCCTCAGTTCGCGAAGATCATCCGGCCTGATCCCCGGCGAAGTGCAGTGAATGGGAAGGGAGCTGCGACAAAGCTCTGCAGCCAGCCTGGCCTCATAGAGGGAGCTCACCTCAAAACCCTGAACGTGAGGCAAGACCGCTTCGAGAACGGGCATCAACGAACAAGCTTTTAATGGATAAAAATAACTGCCGCCCGCCTGGGCCAACAGCGCAGCGATCTCCCGCGCATTTCCACTCACCAAATCAAGGTCGTAAACGTATGCCGGCGTCGTCAGGTCCGCACTCATCAGGAAACCTTCCCCATCATAGGCTCAAGAACAAGCGCCAGGTCGCGACTGATTCTACGCCGAGGCATGGCGGGCGGGGTGAGCGCCTGAAAAACGAAGCTGAAGTCGCCACTATATTCGGGCCGCGGATATTGATTCCGTAGCGCCTGCAGGCAATCGCCGATCAGACGCCGCAACGGTTCGGACTCAAGGCTGTCCAGGTTTTCTTCATGGAAGAAAGCTGGGCAGGGCAGTTGCCGTTTCTTTGCCAGAGTGGCGTAGTGCTGCTGAATCACCCGGCTGCGTTCCGGCGCCCAATCGCAAAAAACGCCAATATAAAATTCTTCACAAATCAGCAGGCCCATGCGTTGCGTCAAGACATACTCGAAGGTGAGATTCCGACTGTGATATTCTGCCAGCGTCAGCATGAGATCGCCGGCAAGTTCGGTGGACGGATAGAGAAATAGCTTCTGCCGATGATAAACCTGGCAGGGACGAAAGCCGTGGCAGTAGCGGATGTCCCGATCCGCTTCATTCAGAAACAACAAGGGCAGATTTCCGTTGCTGGCGTCCACGAGAATGGCACGACCGCCGATGCGGATCTCAAGCATGTGATGCTGCAGCCAAAAGGAAGGCTTCGGCGTCGCCCCAGCGCAAAAATCGACAAGCTGCCGCTCGATATCACCCTTAATCGGCGTGCTGCTACCAAAAACCGCAGTGCTGGGAATATTCAAAACATCGCAAATAAACTTGAAGGCGGAGGTTTTCTCCGCGCAGAGACCACCATTGCCCTGCAAAATATTACGCCACATCTGCAGCGGCGAAAAAAAACGGTGTTCGGCAACCAAGCGGGAATAGTTTTCAACGGGTGCCTGATAGATGATTTGGGCGAAGCGGTAGACGCAGGAAACCTGATCGGAATACTGCTGATCTGCAAACCCTTGCCTGAGCTCTTCGAATCGATCAATTCGAGCCAGCGGATATTTGGCAAAGTCATACAGCTCGGTCAATACGGGCTCAATGAAATCTTGGTGCCGGAGATAGTCCCGGCGATTGATTTTTGCGAGATCCACTTTCGTCGGGTCAACAGGGAAATCTTCAACCGCGATCAACTCGACGCAGCTTTCTCGCCCATCAAGAATGATCTGATCGTCCACCCCCAGGTGCCTGCCATCCTGCTTGAGCGTCAGCGGAGCCGAAAGCAGCGCCTCGGGATGACACAAAAGATTCGAAAAATGCTGAAATTTCAGCGGGTCAACGATCTCGACCAGGAATTCCTCCCGCTCTTGAACCGAGCACTGAAAAAAGAAGGTAAAATCCCTGACGTTCCAAACGTTCATGGAATCAGGAATCTCGAGTTCCAGGGAATTGAAGTTACCGGAACAGTTCACGAGAATGAGTGACTTCATTTGCCGAGAGCTAAATTCAGAACCGGTTCAAGAGCCTCGGCCGTGAAGGAGGTCTTCCAGGCAATGGAGGAGAATATGTCATCGATGCCGGTGCGTTCCAAGAAATGCTTTTGCCAAGCATCCGCCGTAAAAAGTTCGGTTCGCCGAGCATCGAGAATCTTGTGCGTCAGATAATCGTCGACATCGATGCCGTCGATTTCCATGATTTGCAGACTCACGTCAAAACCGCTCTCAACTCCCAGAGCAGGCGGCTCAAGCGAGACACTGCCGAAGGGCGCATAGCGCGCATCGTATTCGGTGAGCATGGTATCGATCTTCGCCCACTCCGCACGCCCCTGCTCCGTAAGGCTGACGTTCTCGAAATCAAGCGATTTCTTCGTCATCTCCAACAGATCGGTCTTGTGACTGTATCCGAAACGTTTCGCAAAGGCCCGTTGCATCTCAAAAGAATCGAGCATGCCCGCAAGCGAGTCCTTTTCCAAAAAAGCCATCAGGTGCAAAAGAAAAAAAAGATCGTACCGATTCTCAACATCGCTTTTATCCTTGTAGTCAACGAACTTGAGCACTGGCCGGACAACGAGATCCAACAACCTGTAATCCAAGCTGTCGTCATCATAACAAGCCGCCGAGAGCAGATTCTCGGCCCGATCATCGAGTTGAACCTTGCCCGGCTTTTTATTGACGAACAATTCGAGTGACATGCGTTTGTCGTCGAAGGCATTGAAAAGCTGAATCAGTTCATCCTGATAAAAGGGCAGGTCAGGGTCATCGCTGACGTCAAGCGCCGATCGCTTGTCCTGGTTGAGCACATAGGTATCCAGCAACTCGCGCAGGGTAAGTTTTACGTCATCTGGACGGTTAACCGTGAAATAAAAGGATTCGTCCAAAGGCGTTTGGTCAATGGAAACGCGCACGTCCCATTCCTCGCCGTCATACTCTCGGATATAATCAGGCATGAACTCCAGAGTCGCACCGGGAACATCTTTTTCATATGTACAGGTTGGCATCAGACAGCGCCTCCGCTGGAGCTGCGAAACCCTCCGCTGGAGCCGAATGAAGACCGTGAGCTTGAAGAGCTTCTGCTGGCGCTGCGCTTCCCCCAACCGCTCGAGCGTTTCGATTTGCTAAGCGTGGAAGCAAAGGAAGGCGAACTCTTGCTTTTCAACACGTAATTCGAACGAGTCGGCGTCGGCTTGGCCGCACTGTAGCTCGACTTATGAGTCGATTTCATCTTCTTCTCAAAGCCGCTGTTGGCGCTCACCTGGCTCGTGAAGCCGGAGGTCGCCCGATACGAGCGGCGACTGCGCGACATGGAGTTGTAACGGCTGTGAGGGGTATAATAAGACCCTCCCCAGGAGCGCATTGAGTACCACATAAAAAAATACGGGATGGTGCTATGCCTGCGCGAGTTATAATGACTTCTGGCCTGGTTGACGTCGTATCGCCAGCTTTCGTTGTAATAACTGTTGCCGCCCTCCCCCTTGAGCGTGCAAGTCCCTTTCGCGACGGTCAGTGTAAAAAGAAGATCGTCCTTTCCCGCAATTACCTTCTTATCCTTGTCGAGATCCTCGAAACCCGACATGGAAAACCCATCCGGGACTCGTTTGGCATCAACGATGATCAGGTTGTCTCCTTCGAAAATTTCGTTGAGGCGCTTCTCGAATCCCGGTAGGTCCGGATGCTTCTGAAAAGCCGCCTTCACTGCATTCAGATTGATCTTTCCCCGAGTCCCATAAGAGTTTTCCCACTCCTTTTTATCGTTGTTGCCACAACCGGCAATACTTAAAAAGGCGGCGCTACGAAGAACATTCTTGCAAATGTTTTTATGGGTTTCTTTCATGATGGTCCTTCCTTATAAACAGAAAAACAGAACCAGTCCGATCGAGAGCACCAGAGTCCCCTCGACGATACCGGCATTGAGGTTCCGATCCTCAACGATTTCTTTATGGAGACTCACCGACGGCAAGAAAAGCTTGTCGGCAATGATGCGGCCCACAGCCAACAAAAAGACGCCGGCTATGGCATAGTAGCCAAAATTCAACAAGCGATCCTGCAGGGTGAATTCGACGGCGGAGATGGGGTCGACGCCAATCCCCTTGAAAAGAATGACGGAATAAGCAATGAGATTGCCGGCAAAGGCAACCCCCGCCGAGAGATTCTTCTTCTCACCCAACTCCTCGAGATCGTCATACTTGGTGACGGCCTTGTACAAGGAACAGAAAACAATGAGCACCAGCTGACCGAGAACAAAAAAGATCAGTACGGAAACAAGGTCGACGCTGGCATAAATGGATGCGGCAATCAGGAGGCCGCTGCCCAAATAGGCCGCCCCGCTTACACTGGCAACGGCGGTGTTCTGACGGTCTATGATTTCTTCTCGACATTTAAATCTGCCCATGACGAACTTGTCGTTGAGAATGCTCGAGATGCACAGCAGGGCGATGCCAAGACCGCCGTAGATGGCGACATCGATCATTTCGGAAGTGAATTGCTCAAGACTGGGAGCAACCGCTTCCCCAGAAAAGACGCTGCAAATGATCGCCAACAAGCCCGCGATATAGCCGGCCAGGTGAACCCCGAAAGCGGGATTGTCCTTTTCTGTCAGCTCTTTCTTGAGACGATAGGGCGTCACCAAGTCAAAAAGCAGCTTTGCTATGAACAGGAATATGAGTGATACGGCCAAGTAGCCGCCGCTATAAGCAAACCAAGCCAAGTCAGTTCGATCCATCAGAAACTCTCCTTAACAAAAACAATTGATATCCGGCGAATCATATAATAGCCAATTGATACGCGGGCTGATAGGAAGCCGCTTTGCGAGACCCAGAAAATACTGCGAGATGATCTGGAATGCAACCTCGAACCGGGCCACGGGCACCGGCAAAACAGCCATCGCCTTCCAGCTCAACGACAAGAAGCTGCCCGGCCTGATCGAGCTGAAATACCACGCCGTCGCCGATGCCGTTTCAGTGCTCGGCAGCGTCGCCGACATCCGGGCCACGTGCATCGGCTCACAAAAACACCTGTACGAAGCGCGGGCAATCGCATGACCAAGCGGCTTCAAGCAGCGGCAACAGACGCATAGCGGAACAGAATAGCGCTGTCCCCCTCCCCGTCGCAGGCCACCTTTTTGCACTGTGACTTCACTGTGACAGAAACCCGGGGCATTATGTGTTATCATGTATCACAATTCAGCCACACGGGATTTTAAGGTTTCTCAGACTACTGTAGTTATAGATATTTAAGTGATCGAGGCTGGGGATCCCCCCACCTCCAAAAAATTTTGTAACTATCTAAATTGCCGTGGTTTTTACAAAACCTAAGGACCCGCGTGTGACCAGAGTGTGACAGCATACCGCCGGAACAACGGCTAGGGGAGGAGGCGGTGCGCCCCCCGACGGGGCCTTCATATATACATGGCTTCCCGCGACAAACCGCGGCGCATTCGTGAGACCATCGGCCCCGACCGGCGGTTCATTGCCGGCACGACCGCTGACGGGCAGTGCGGCTACGGGGTGGACGGCATCCAGTTCCGCATGAAGCTCGACTGGCGGCAGTGGATCGAGGAAGGCGTCGCCGACGATCTGATGGTCTATGCCCAAGGCACGGAACCGACTCCCGTCGAACAGGTGCAGCAGCAAGTCAAGAGCAGGTTGAGCGCGGGACGCGTGTTCTTCTGGCGCGTCATCACCGACCCGGAGCAATTCGCGGCATTTCGACGAGAGTTGGACTAAGCTTTCGCGGGCGCCCTGGACGGCTACGGCATGAAGGAATTGGCGGGCATTATCCGCTCAAATGATTAACAGAAGGGCGCGGAGGTGTAAGGTGAAGCACGACACGTCAAAACGATCTATCGACCTACGTTAGCGAGAACCCCCCAACACAAAAGAAGCCCCTCATGATCGAGCACATCGTCCTGTTCAAATTCAATGACAACGCCACGACCGCTCAGATCGAAGCGTTGACTAAAGGTTTACACGCCATGGCAACGGAGATCCCCGGCATCCACAGCCTGGTCGTCAGCGAAAACAAAAGCAGCCACAGCAAGGGTTATACGCTTGGGTTAGTCGTGCGCTTCACTGACTGGGCAGCGCTTGAAGCGTACATACCCCACCCGGTCCATCAGGCACTGGTCACCGACTTGCTCGGCCCGATCCATGCGGACCTCGTTGCATTCGATTACGAGATCTGAAAAGCTAAAAGCTTGACCTATCTTGGTTAGCGTCGTCGGCGCATTGGCAAGGCCCTGCTCAGCGGCCATGCGCTACCACTTCACTGCCGCTTCGCCGCTTTCCGCTTCTCGATCCGCTCGGAGATTTCGCGCGCTAACTCACCTGGCCCTTCTCAAGCTGGGGTCGGTTTAGTATTTCGTAAAATACTCCTGCAAGCTCTGCGGCAATTTCTGCATGAAGTCCGGACGCCAACTTTCTCCATAGACATCGATAAATCGTTGATAAAACTCACGCGCAGCCGGCGAACATCCGTCGAGATATTTGGGGTTTGAGAACCAGGGCTGGTAGGCCGGAAAGTAGCCGCTTCGTTTTTCCATCATTGCGGCTGTTATGGGCCGGGGGTCGGAAGCGCGGTTTAAGGTGACGGCAATGGTCCGGCGGGGAACGCCTTGCAAATAAAGGCCGCGGTGTAGGGCGTTGACGTGGAAGAATGCCAGGTCACCTGGTTCGAGATGGAGTCGCAGTGTGTTGGGCATCTCGTCTGAGTCGGGGGCATCGCGGCGAATGTGGTCTTCCTCTGGGGTGTCCGTGCGCAGGTGGGAGCCGGGCACTACTTCGGAGGCAGCCGTGGGCACAAGGGGGATGTGCATGTGGATCTCGCGCGGTGGATCAGCCTCGCGGTGGATCGACGACGT
>Ga0209089_10003655_pt1 | contig 13053 bp, 8 predicted proteins | sample ArcticOcean_MG_C_FD_187431 | JGI IMG/M metagenome (GOLD analysis project Ga0209089, IMG submission 187431) | Marine microbial communities from western Arctic Ocean - ArcticOcean_MG_CB2_150 (SPAdes) (version 2) | ecosystem: Environmental > Aquatic > Marine > Oceanic | place: Arctic Ocean: Canada...
ATGATCCGTATTCATTCCAATGCCAAAACGCATTCTTAATACTCTCTCTTCTCTGGGTGTAAGAGTTGCTAAAATTTTCGTTGTAGACTCACCTAAATTAGACCTTATTGAAACGTCTAAAGGTTGTAGTGCATTTTGATCTTCAATGAAATCTCCTAAACTACTATCTTCTTCGTCTCCAACTGGAGTTTCAAGTGAAACAGGTTCTTTGGAAATTTTTAATACTTTCCTTACTCTATCTAATGGCATTGCTAATTTTTTAGCTAACTCTTCTGGTGTAGGTTCTCTTCCTCTTTCGCTTAAAATCTGTCGAGATGTTCTTACTATTTTATTAATAGTTTCTATCATATGTACTGGGATTCTAATTGTTCTTGCTTGGTCAGCTATAGATCTAGTAATAGCCTGTCTTATCCACCATGTAGCATATGTTGAAAATTTATATCCTCTTTGATATTCAAATTTATCGACTGCTTTCATTAGGCCAATGTTTCCTTCTTGAATTAAATCTAAAAATTGTAGACCTCTGTTTGTATATTTCTTGGCTATTGATATTACTAACCTTAAATTAGCTTCTACCATTTCTTTTTTTGCTTTTCTTGATTCTTTTTCACCTTTTTGAACTTTTGCTACCAGCTTTTTAAATTCACTTACTGGCAAACCAATTTTTGTACTAAACTCAACTAATCTTTCTCTTATTTCATTAAACTCTTTTTTCTTTTTGCTGAAAAAATTTTTCCAAGTTGAATTTTGATTAAGAAATGATTGGAAATTAGGATTAATTTCATTTCCTAAATAGTATTTGAGAAATTCTTCCCTAGAAATTTTATGTTCCATTGCAGATCTTAATAAAAGACCTTCTAAAGATACTATTTTTTTACTTTCGACATAATGGTCCTGAACTAATTCTTCAATTACTGTAGGATTGAGTTGTAAGCTTTTTACTTTTTCAACTAACTCTGCTTGTAATTTATTATAATTTTTTTCTCTTGCTCTTGAAAATTCTTTAGCAGTTAATGCACATTGTAATTTTTCATTTTGAACTTTACTTAATTTTTTATAATCTTTACAAAGATTATCAATAGATATAATAACTTTTGGTCTAATTTCCTCTTCCATAGCAGCAAGAGAGGGATTAAATTCATCATCATCTGAGAAATCTTGCTCTTTTCCTTCTTCATTTTTAGATTCATCTTTTTTATTATTATCTAATTTTTTTTCTTCATTATTTTTATCTTCTTGCTTATTTTTTTTCGATAATTTAAATCCACCTTCTGATTCAATATCCATATAGGTTGAATCTATATCTATAATTTCCCTAACTAATAGTTCATTTTTCTCAAACTGATCTCTCCATTCATAAACTTTTTTTGCTGTTAAAGGACTTTGAAAAAGTTCTCCTATCATTACATTTTTTCCAGCTTCAATTCTTTTTGCAATAGCGATCTCACCTTCTCTCGATAAAAGTTCTACCCCACCCATCTCTCTGAGATACATTCTTATAGGATCATCACTTTTGTCTAGGTCAGTACTTTTTTCATTTTCGGATGACGATGACTCTTTTTTCTTTTGAGATCTATACTCAGATTTTTTTTCTACTAGACAAACTTTATTGTCAAAAATAAATAAAAAAGCTTTCTCAATATTGTCCTGGCTATAATGTCTTTTGCCAAGTGATTTTGCTAACTCTTCGTGAGTTATAAAACCTCTATGAAGTCCTTTATCTAGCAATCTTTTAAATGATTTTGTAATTAATTTTTCCACTGTGTTTTTATATCTAATAATTTAAAGTGAGCATCATATATAATAGCTAATTTTATAAAATCTATAGTTTATTTATCAGCCTTTTAATTGATTTCTAAGGGATAATAGTTCCGTATAAAGCTTTTCATCGAGGTTTATGGAAACTTTGTCCTCTAGTGATTCAATTTTTTTACGTAAGTCAATTTCACTAATTTCCTTAATTATTTCATTAAAAATGATAATAATTTCGTCTTCATTTTTGCTACTCATAATTATTTTAACAGGTGCATTAAAGAGAGCAGTATTTATTATTTCCTTAAATTTTGACTCAAAATCTTCAGCAAGAACTTTTTTTCTGTCAAAATATTTTTCTGACAATAGGTATTCAATAATTTTTTTTTTAAAATCATTTAATGTTCCATTTGAAAAATTTATTTCAGAAATTAATTCAATTTGTTTTCTAAAAATATCTAAGTTATTTAGAACTAAAAATAAAATAGAAAACTCTTTTAATTCTTTTTCTTCAAATTTATTTCTTTGATTGTTGACATCTTTAGTATGTTGAAAAGGGTTTGATATTTTTTTAAATTTAGAAAAATAATTTTTTCTAAAATTGAGATTTGGAGTAAGTTGATTAATTTTTTCAAGAAAACTATCTAAAAAATATTTAGCTAATGTTTTATCCTTAACATTGCTACAAAGTTCCCTAATTTTTTTTTCAAACAATGTAAGGGATTGTGGATTATTTTTATCTAAATTTTTATAATATGAATCCCAAAGGAAAGTGTGAATTTCCACTTTTTGCTCGGCTAGTTTTAAAAAAGAAACTTTACCATTAATATTTATATAATTATCTGGATCCATATTTTGGGGTAGTGTTAAAAAATAAATATTAAAATTAGGTTTCATTAATGGAAATAATCTTTCTGCAGCACGGATTGCAGCTTTTTTTCCACTCTCATCTCCATCTAAACAAATAATTGGGTTTTTAAAAAAACTCCATGTTAAATCTAATTGCCTTTCTGTCATAGCAGTACCTAGGTTTGCTACAACGTTTTGAATATCAAATTTATGAAGGTTAATAACATCCATGTACCCCTCGACTACAAAAATAAAATCATTTTTATTTCTATGTTCTTTTGCAGAGTTAATATTATATAAATTATTACCTTTTTTATAAAATTCAGTTTCTGGCGAATTGATATACTTAGCAAAAGAATTTTTTGAAATAGATCTACCGCCAAAAGCAATTGGTGCTCCATTTAAATTCTTAACTGGAAAAATAATTCTACCTCTGAATCTATCTAAATATTTTTTATTTTTTTCATCTAGGTAATAAATACCTGATGATTTAATTTCGTTTTCATTAAAAGAACTTTTTAAATTATTAAAAAAATTATTAGCTTGTGGTGAGTAACCTATTTTGAAAAAAATAATTTCTTTTTTAGTCATTTTCCTTTTATTCAAATACTCTGTAATTTCTGGAAATTTTCCTGAGAGCAATTCTTGATGACAGAAATTTGTATATTTTTCTAAAATAGAAATATAAATTTTCCACTTTTTTTCTCTTTCATCGTCTTGTTTAGTAAATCTATATGGAGTCATGCCAGCATCTAACGCTAAAGCTTTAACCGCTTCACCAAACTTATAATTTTTTGTCTTCATTAAAAAATCAAAAATATTTCCGTGTTCGCTAGAACTAAAGCAATGATAAAAACCTTTTTCATCATTTACTGTAAATGATGGAGTTTTTTCATTAGAGAAAGGAGATAGGCCAACAAATTCTTTACCTCGTTTTTTTAATTTAACTGATTTGCTGACAACTTGTGAAACTTTTAGTCTAAGTTTAATTTCGTCTAAGTACTCTTTAGGATACTTCATTTATTTAATAAGCCTTTTAGCATTATGCTTGCTTTAGAAAAATCTATTGTTTCAGAATATTTTTTTTTAAGCTCTCCCATAATTTTACCAATATCTTTAATGCTTGATGCCTCTAATTCCTTAACTAAATCCTCACAAATTTTCTTAGTTTCATTATCGTCAAGCTGCTTAGGTAAAAACGAATCAATTATTTTAACCTCTTCTAACTCAATATCTAATAAATCTTGCCTGCCACCTTTTTTATAAAGGTTAGCAGAATCGTGCCTTTGTTTTTGCATTTTACGTAAAATTTTTATGATCTCGGTGTCACTTGCTGGATTTTTTGTTTCACCCGTTCTATTTTCAATATCTTTGTCTTTAATAGCAGCCAAAACTAACCTTAAAGTAGAAACTAAAATTTTACTTTTATTTTTTAGTGCACTTTTTAGCTGTTCGTTTATTTTTTCACGTAATGACATGATTTTATTAGATACAATTTACTTTACTAAAGTAATTTCTTCAAAAGAAAAGATTCCATCTTGACGATATAAAATCTTTTTCTTATGTTGCGCAAAATCGCATTTTATAGTAAAAGCCTTTAACTCATGAGTTGTATTTGGTAGCAAAAACAAATTTAACCCATACATCAAAAGATAATCTTAAAAAGATTAATCCCACAGGAATTTTAGTTTTAGAAGATGGCAGTTTTTTTAAAGCCTATGGCTTTGGTTTTGAAAGCACAACTACAGGAGAAGTTTGTTTTAATACTTCAATAACTGGTTATCAGGAAATAATATCAGATCCATCTTATGCTGGGCAAATAATAAATTTTACATTTCCTCACATTGGAAATGTTGGAGCAAATAATGAAGATCATGAATCTAATAAAATTTGGACCAGAGGAATAATTCTTAATTCTGATATTTCTAATCCATCAAATTATAGAGCCATAAAACATCTAGATAACTGGTTAAAAAAAAATAAAATAGTAGGTATTACTGGTTTGGATACTAGAAAATTAACAAACTTTATACGAAATAATGGGGCTCCAAAAGGAACTATTGCTTTTTCCAGAAAAGGGAAATTCAACATTAAAAAATTAAAAAATTTATCAAAAAAGTGGGGTGGACTAAAAAATTTAGATTTAGCAGAAAAGGTTACAACTAAAAAAAATTATAAATGGTCAGGTTTTAAAACCTGGAGGAAAGAAAACAAATTTTTGAAAAACAAAGTTAATTCATTTAAGATTGTAGCCATCGACTATGGTATTAAAAAAAATATCTTAAGATGCTTTTCAGATTTCAAATGTGAAGTTAACGTTGTGTCTTGCAAAACAAGTGCTGAAAAAATTTTAAAAATGAATCCTGATGGCATATTTTTATCAAATGGTCCAGGTGACCCCGCTGCTACAGGCAGGTATGCAATTAAAACAATTAAAAAATTTCTTGAAAAAGAAATACCAATTTTTGGGATTTGTCTTGGCCACCAAATTTTGGCTTTAGCTCTTGGGGCAAAAACAAAAAAAATGAAGTTTGGTCATAGAGGGGCAAATCACCCTGTTAAAAATTTAATCAAAGACAATGTGGAAATTACATCTCAAAATCATGGTTTTGAAATAATTAAAGAAAGTTTGCCAAAAAATATTGAAATTACGCACAAATCATTATTTGATAATTGTATAGAAGGAATAAGAGTAAAGAACAAACCTATTTTTTCAGTACAATATCACCCAGAATCTAATCCTGGTCCTCAAGATAGTGTATATTTATTTCAAGAATTTATTAACAATATTAAAAAAAATGTCAAAAAGAAAAGATCTTAAAAAAATTTTAGTTGTAGGTGCTGGACCAATAATAATTGGACAGGCTTGTGAATTTGATTATTCAGGAACGCAGGCATGCAAAGCATTAAAAGATGAAGGATATAAAGTTATTTTAATAAATTCCAACCCTGCAACAATTATGACAGATCCAAATGTTGCAGACAAAACATATATCGAACCAATCACTTTAGAAATTTTAGAAAAAATTTTAAAAAAAGAAAAACCTGATGCCATCCTTCCTACAATGGGTGGACAAACTGCCTTAAATTTAGCATTAGAAGCAGAACAAAAGGGTATTTTAAAAAAATATAAAATTGAACTTATAGGTGCAAATTCAGACGCAATTTCAAATGCTGAGGATAGAAAAAAATTTAGAAAAAATATGATTGATATAGGTTTAGATCTACCTAAATCAAAGATTATTAAAAATATAAAAGACGCAGATAAAGCGTTAATAAAAATTGGCTTACCAGTAATAATTAGACCTTCTTTTACTCTTGGCGGTTTAGGTGGTGGTATTGCTAAAACTAAAAAAGATTTTTTAAGAATTGTAAAAGACGGTTTGCACGAGTCTCCAGCAAATCAAGTTTTGATTGAAGAATGCTTAGAGGGATGGAAAGAATTTGAAATGGAAGTGGTAAGAGATAAAAAAGATAACTGTATAATCGTATGTTCAATCGAAAATGTTGATCCTATGGGAATCCATACAGGAGACTCGGTGACTATAGCTCCTGCTTTAACCTTAACTGATAAAGAATACCAAGTTATGAGAAATGCTTCTATTGCATGTCTGAGAAAGATTGGGGTAGAAACTGGAGGATCCAATGTTCAATTTGCAATTAACCCTAAAGATGGAAGAATGGTAATCATTGAGATGAATCCTAGAGTTTCAAGATCGTCTGCTCTTGCATCTAAAGCAACAGGATTCCCAATTGCAAAAGTTGCTGCTAAACTTGCTGTCGGCTATACATTAGATGAACTAAAAAATGAAATTACTAAAACAACCCCAGCATCTTTCGAGCCTACTATAGATTATGTTGTAACTAAAATTCCAAGATTTACATTTGAAAAGTTTTCAAACTCACCGGCAACTCTTGGGACTTCAATGAAGTCAGTGGGAGAAGCTATGGCTATAGGAAGAAATTTCAAAGAGTCATTGCAGAAGGCATTGATATCTTTAGAAATTGGTTTTTCAGGCCTAGATAAAATTTTTAAACTTAATAAAAAACAAATAGAAAAAAAACTTAAAGAAAATATTCCTAATAAAATTTTATTAGTTGCTGAAGCATTTAGAAAAAAAATAAGTATAAATAAAATAAATAAACTTTCAAAAATAGACAACTGGTTCTTAGAGCAAATTAAAGAAATAGTTGAAGCTGAAAAAGTAATTGAAAAAGTTGGTTTGCCTAAAAAATATATTGAGTTTAATAAAATTAAGTCTATGGGTTTTTCAGATAAAAAATTATCAGAATTGACAAAAATACCAGAAAAAGTAGTTAGAAAAAAAAGAATGTCCCTAAAAGTTATTCCTGTTTTTAAAAAAGTCGATACATGTGCTGCAGAATTTAAATCTTTTACACCCTATATGTACTCAACTTACCAAAGAAGCTTATCAGTTAAAACCGAGTGCGAGGCTGATCCCTCTTTAAAAAGAAAAATAATTATACTTGGGGGTGGGCCTAATCGTATTGGCCAAGGTATAGAGTTTGATTATTGCTGTTGCCAAGCAAGTTTTGCTCTTAAAAAAGAAGGTTTTGAAACAATTATGATTAATTGCAACCCCGAAACAGTTTCAACAGATTATGATACTAGCGATAGACTTTACTTTGAACCACTTAAAGAAGAGTACGTATATAATATTATTAAAAGAGAAAAACAAAAAGGAAGATTGGTTGGTATAATTGCGCAATTTGGGGGGCAAACGCCTATTAGACTAGCTAAATTTTTGCACGAAAATAAATTACCGATTTTAGGAACGCAGTACACTTCTATAGATCTAGCTGAAGATAGAGAAAGGTTTAAAAATCTTTTAAATAAATTAAAATTAAAACAAGCGGAAAGTGGAATTGCAAAGTCCTATAGTCAAGCAATTAAAATTGCTGAAAAAATAGGCTTACCTCTAGTTGTTCGACCGTCTTATGTTTTAGGTGGTAGGGCCATGGAAATTGTTCATGAAAAAGATCAATTGAAAAAATTTGTAGAAGAAGCTTTTAAAGCTGCAGAAAATAATCCAATTTTAATTGATAGATTTATCAATAACGCGATGGAAATTGATGTTGATGCTATCTCAGATGGTAAAGAAGTATTTGTTGCTGGAATCATGCAACATATTGAGGAGGCTGGTATTCACTCTGGTGATTCAGCTTGCTGCTTACCACCGATATCTATTAAAAAAAATTTAATAAATGAAATAAAAAACCAAACGAAAAAATTAGCGTTAGCCTTAAAAGTAATAGGTTTTATGAATATTCAATTTGCAATCAAGAATGATGAAATTTATGTAATTGAGGTTAATCCAAGAGCTAGTAGAACGGTGCCTTTTGTATCAAAAGCAAAAGGAATTCCCTTGGCTAAAATAGCTTCAATTGTGATGACAGGAAAAAAACTATCAAAATTTAATTTAAAAGATAAAAATAAAAATATGTTTGCAGTAAAAGAAGCTGTATTTCCATTTAATAAATTTCCAAATGTTGATGTTTTGCTGGGACCAGAAATGAAGTCCACAGGAGAGGTAATGGGTTTTGATAAAGACTTTGGTCTTGCGTTTGCAAAAAGCCAAATTGCTGCTGGAAATTCACTGCCTACTAAAGGTCTAGCATTTATTTCACTAAAAAAGAAACATAGAAACGAAGCTACTAATTTAGCAAAACAATTAACAAAATTAAATTTTACACTTTGTGGAACTGAAGGTACTTCTGAAATAATAAACAAAAGTGGTATAAAATGTAAAAAGATTAATAAGGTGAGCGAGGGCTCTCCTCATATAGTTGATGTACTAAATTCAAAAAAAATTGCTTTAGTAATAAATACTTCGGAAGGAAAGCGGATTTCTTCTGTAAAAGATTCAACTTCATTAAGAAGAGCAACTTTAATTAATAAAGTTCCTTACTGTACAAATATGTCTACTGCTTATGCTTGTTTGGAAGGTATAAAGTCACTGAAATCTAAAAAAATGGATGTAAAAGCTTTACAAGATATTTAAGATTGAACTTTCCAGTCAGTTTTAAAAGTCACGTAGTTTATTTGTAAGCATCTTCTTTCTTTTTTAATTTCTTTTTTTTCCATTCCATGCCATGTATCTGGACCGCTAGAAAAAAAATATCCATAATTATTTTTATAAGGTGCTGTTTTAACTTTATTTAAATTTTTGTCATAAAAATCTGTACCTAAACTTTCCGATTCATTAAAAGGATTAGCAAATAATAGTCCTGAAATTAATTTTTCTTTAATATCACAATGAGGTTTTAGCCAAAACCCTTGGCGGTCACAAATAATTTCAATTCTAACATAAGAATTAGAGAGATTTTTTTTTATTAATTCCTCAATATGTCCATAGGTTTCTTTAGATCTAAGCTCTTCAGCTAAGTTGGTTAAATTAGGAAAACTTTTTGAATTTTCTTGTTCTACAAAGCATCTAAATTTTATAGCTTTACCTCCATGAGTTATCCCTTCTCTAAATTTTCCCTCTCCACCGTCAATAGCTCGTGTTCCATCATAATTTATATTCTTTTTTGTTAGATCTGTAATTTCAGTTTTACAAATTTCATTAATTGATTCTTTGGTTAATGGTTTGTCTAATTCCCAGTGATCAAACGGTGAACTGTAATATTTAGATCTTTCTTTTAAGGAGTTTAAAAATTCCATAAACTTAATTTCTAATTTTTTTTTTTAACACTAGAGCAATTTTTACTGCTTCATTATGTTTTTTATATGTCCAAATTTTATCTAATGGCAAAATATGATTTTTAATAATACCCATGCTTTCAAATAACTCAAAGAATCTTTTAAATCTATAATTATTTCTTTTTGCTTTCATGTGAGCAACATAAATTGGCTTTTCAGAAGCCATAGCTTCAGAAATCATTGAAATAGAATCACATGTAACGATTATATATGTTGCTAATGCGTATGCTGATAAATAAGCTTGTTTATCAACTGATTCTACCACGTAGCCAAATTTACTCATCTCTTTTTTTGCCAATTCAATAATAGTTTTAGGAGTGCGAAAAGATGGAACTATAATAACTTCGTACCCTTTGCTTATATAATGGAATTTTATAGAATCAAATATTTCAATCAATTGTTTATTATTAAAACCGTAATATTTATTTGGCCCACCAAGAATTAATGAAACTATTTTTTTTCCTTTTATTTTATCAGCTAAGTAACTTTTGGATGCCTGTATTTCTTCATGGGTTATATAGTGAATTGCTCCTTCAGACTTATAAACATTTGGTCCATAAAATTCATCATGCATAGGAGCAACAACTGCATCAAAATTTTTAGGATTTACTTTTGGATTTTGTATATGAATAGTAAATATACTTGGGTTATTTTTTTTTAATAGAATAGATGGTATAACACTTTTTCTTCCACAAGAAATTATTAAGTCAGGAATTTCACCTTCGTTTAAATAAACTTTATCTTTAAGAACAATTTGAGAAACTGGAGTAAATTTTGGTGGTACTAAATTCCATGGAAAGTTCAGCCTTATAATTTTATGGCTATATTCTGTGTTTAGAGCCTTGGCCATCCCCTCTACCTGGCTTATCATGCCGTGCATTCCTTCGGTTAAAAGTAATGCTTTTGGTTTATTCATAGGTACTTGTATATATTTCTATAGTTAATTTATCCACAGCAATAATAAATAGGTTTTATTTAAAATAATAAACCTTTATACCTCCTCTATGGAAATATGCGTATTGAAGAAGATATCAAACTGGATTATGCCGATGTGCTGTTTAGGCCTAAGAGAAGCACACTATCAAGCCGTAAAGACGTTGAATTAAAACGCACCTATAAATTCAAATACAGCAATCATCAGTGGACAGGAACGCCTATCATAGCTGCTAATATGGATGGTGTTGGTGAATTAGAAGTTTCAAAAAGTTTAGCTAAATTTGATATAATGACATGTTTAACTAAACAGCATGATATAAAAGCTATTAAACGTTTTTCATCAATAAAGGGAGTTTTTCCTCATATAGCGCTCAGCACAGGTACAAGCGACAAAGATTATAAAAGACTCAATGAAATTTTAAAAGAATTCAGTTTTTTTGAATTTATATGTATTGATATTGCAAATGGATACTCTGACCACTTTAGTAAATTTGTTAAGTCGGTTAGAGAAAAATACCCTACTAAAACTATAATTGCTGGAAACGTTGTAACGGCAGATATGACACAAGAATTAGTAATGAGTGGTGCGGACATTGTAAAAGTTGGAATCGGTCCTGGTAGTGTATGTACAACAAGAATACAAACAGGCGTAGGCTATCCACAATTAAGTGCGGTAATTGAGTGTGCTGACGCAGCTCATGGTCTTGGTGCTCATATAATTGCAGATGGGGGTTGCGCTTGCCCAGGTGACGTGGCTAAAGCATTTGGTGGTGGTGCTGATTTTGTAATGTTGGGTGGTATGTTTGCTGGGCATGAAGAAGGTGGTGGGAAAAAAATTAAAAAAAATGGATCACAACTTATTGAATTTTATGGCTCTAGCTCTGATGCAGCTCTTGATAAACATTATGGTGGACTTTCTGACTACAGAAGTAGTGAAGGTAAAAAAGTGCAATTAAAGTATCGTGGAAACATAAAAGACACTGTTTTAAATATACTGGGTGGTATTAGAAGTAGTTGTACTTATGTGGGGGCGCCGTCTCTTAAACAACTAAGTAAGTGCACAACTTTTATAAGAGTTAATAAACAATTTAATGATACTTTCGAATAAAACACTAATACTTTAAATCTAGTTAAAAATACCCATATATTATTCTATGAATATTAAAAATAATTCTACTAAACATTCAAAAGTATTAATCATAGGCTCGGGCCCAGCTGGATATACAGCTGCAATTTATGCTGCAAGAGCAATGTTAAAGCCAATTTTAGTTTATGGATCAGAGCCAGGAGGTCAACTTTATACAACGACTGATGTTCAAAATTACCCAGGATATTCTGACGTGATACAAGGACCTTGGTTAATGGATCAAATGAAAGAACAGTCAAAAGCTGTTGGGACTGAAATGGTAGAAGATCATATTAAAGAAATTAATTTAAAGGAAAAGCCTTTTAGAGCTATCGGAGAAAGTGGTCAAATCTATACTGGTGATACAGTTATAATTTCAACTGGCGCACAAGCCAGATGGTTAAACCTAAAATCTGAACAAGAGTTTAGAGGTTTCGGTGTTTCAGGTTGCGCTACGTGTGATGGATTTTTCTTTAAAGAAAAAGAAGTTGCTGTAATTGGCGGGGGAAATGCTGCTGTAGAAGAAGCAATGTTTTTAACTAAGTTTGCTTCTAAAGTAAAACTAATTCATAGAAGAGATAAACTGCGTGCAGAAAATTTGTTACAAAAAAAATTAAAAGAGAACCCAAAAATAGAAATTATTTGGAACTCAGTTTTGGAAGAAGTGATGGGAAATAAAGATCCAAAAGGTGTTACAGGAATTAAAATTAAAAATATTAAAACTAATAAATTTTCTGAAATTAAACTTCATGGTCTTTTCATAGCAATTGGACATGATCCGGCTACATCTCTATTTAAAGATCAGTTAGATATGGACAAAGAAGGATACTTAATTACCAAACCAGATTCTACTGTAACTAATATTCCTGGAGTTTTTGCATCAGGAGATGTCAAAGATAAAATTTTCAGACAAGCAGTGACAGCTGCCGGAATGGGTTGTATGGCTGCACTTGAAGCAGAAAAACATTTATCAAACAACTAACTTAACAAAAAGTTAAATTTGCTTATAACAATCAGCAAGTAATCAACTATATTTAATTTATGATAAAAGGAAAATATATTAAAACTTTTAAATTATTACTTCCTTACTTGTGGCCAGAAAAAAGAAGAGATTTAAGGACAAGGGTTAGCTTTGCTGTTGTCGCTTTAATCTTTGCAAAAATAGCAAGCGTTACTACCCCATTAGTATTAGGAGGTGCAGTAAACTCTCTAACAGAATTAAGCTCGGGCGTTAATTTATTCATGTTGGTACCAGTTGCTTTAATAGCTGGCTATGGTGTTACAAGAATAATTGCTTTCACATTCGTTCAAGTTAGAGATGCCTTGTTTTCAAAAGTTTCCCAACATTCTATTAGGCAAATATCTTTAAATATGTTTAGACATTTGCACAATCTTTCATTGCAATTCCATTTGAACAGACAAACGGGAGCGCTAGCAAAATATATAGATAGAGGTACTAAAGGAATAGATTTTCTTTTAAGATATGTATTGTTCAATGTTGTCCCTACTTTTTTTGAAATCTTCTTAGTTTCCGGAATTTTATTTTATCTGTATGGACCCTGGTATGCAGTTATAACACTTACAACTATTGGGCTATATTCTTTTTTAACTTTTCAAATAACTGAGTGGAGAAATGAATTTAGAAAAAGAATGAACCAGGCTGATA
>Ga0209089_10003659_pt1 | contig 13048 bp, 11 predicted proteins | sample ArcticOcean_MG_C_FD_187431 | JGI IMG/M metagenome (GOLD analysis project Ga0209089, IMG submission 187431) | Marine microbial communities from western Arctic Ocean - ArcticOcean_MG_CB2_150 (SPAdes) (version 2) | ecosystem: Environmental > Aquatic > Marine > Oceanic | place: Arctic Ocean: Canada...
TCATCGACAAAGTTATCCGCCGTGCGGCGCAGCAACAACTCTGGCAGTGTGGTCGAGGCCATCAGATCGTCGGGGTAGTATTGGCCGCTATGGGGCGAGGCGAAGACGACCGGCGCGGACTGTCTGGCCGGTCCGAACACGGTGAAGGGCGCCGGTGAGTTCTCTGCATTATCCATGGTCACCCAACACCCCCCATCCGCTTTAACTAAACTTATATCCGGGTTGGCTCATATCTCGACCGGGCAACTTCTATCCCGCAAATGATGCAAGCTCACACGTGAACTATACAGGGTCATTCGATGGCGTCCATAAGCCATTCGGGCATGCGCCCCGCGCTCCGCGATGTTAGGCACCATGCGGGCATAACGCCCGCGATGGCCACACCCGAGAGCGCCGTTTAGACCGCCGATGGCGGCAAATTTTAATACTTTTCTAGGGGACCCTTACTCTTTACCCAGGCATGTCCGACTATCGTTCGGGAAATTTAGGGCCGTGGCGCGGGTCTCTGGTAGTCAAGAGGCCGGCGGATATTGAGGACAGTTATGGCGAAGTTTATGTTAGCGGAAGATGACGATTCCATTCGGCATTTTTTGGGCCTCGCCCTGGAACGGGCGGGCCACGAAGTGTTTTCCGTTAGCCAGGGTGACGAGGTCTTGCCGGTTCTGGCGGAAGGCCGGTTCGATCTGTTGCTGGCGGATATCGTGATGCCTGAGTTCGATGGTCTCGAATTGGCCCGTCGCGCCGTGGCGGTGGATCCGGCTATCCGCATCGTGTTCATCACCGGATTTACAGCTGTCGCTCTGTGCAACCGGCAAACCTCCTGCTCCGATGCCAAGGTCCTCTCAAAACCCTTCCATCTGCGCGATCTGGTTGACGAAATTGACAAGACCCTGGACGCTTAGTACCGGCCGGCTGGTATTGCCGCCCAACTCACAAACGTTTTAGTACTTCTTCTGCTATCGCCATGAAAGCTTGCGCCTCGATTGAGTCCGGGGCCGAGGCTGCAATGGGTGTGCCGGCGTCAGAGGTCTCGCGCAGGCTGATATGCAAAGGAACTTCGCCCAGAAAATCACAGCCTAATTCCGCCGCCGTCTCGCGCGCGCCGCCATGGCCGAAGATTTCAGAACGGTGGCCACAACTGGGACAATGAAAATAGCTCATATTTTCGACCATCCCCATGACCGGCACCTCGGTCTGGCGGAACATGTTCAATCCTTTGCGGGCATCGATCAGGGCGATGTCCTGGGGTGTCGAGACGATTATGGCGCCCACCAGGGGCACTTTTTGCGCCATGGTCAATTGGGCATCACCGGTGCCGGGGGGCATATCCACCAGCAGCAGGTCCAATTCACCCCATTTCACATCCCCCAGTAGCTGTTCCAGCGCCCCCATCACCATGGGCCCGCGCCAGATGGTCGGCTGGTCAGGGTCAACCAGAAAACCAATGGACATGCAGGCCACCCCATGGCCCCACATGGTCTCCAATTTATCGCCATCGGAGCGGGGCTGACCAGAAATCCCCAGCATGCGCGGCATCGAGGGGCCGTAGATATCCGCATCCAGAATGCCGACCTTCAGGCCCAGGCGATGCAGGGACACCGCCAGGTTGACCGTGACCGTGGATTTCCCCACGCCGCCCTTGCCTGAGGCCACGGCGACCACCGCCTTGATCCCCGGCAGCTCCATCTTTTCGTTTCCGGCGCTGCCATGGCGGCCAATTCTTGGCGTCTGCTGCCCTCCTGGCTGCTGCGCGCTTTGCTGTTGCGCTGGTTGTGGCGGCGGGGCGGCCCGTTCGGCGGTCAACACCGCCGTGACCGACAGGGCGCCAGGCAGGGCCACGACCACCTGTTCGCAGGTCCGGCGCAGGCTTTCCATCTCCGGTGCGCGCTCGGGATCGATCTCGATGGAAAACATGACATTTCCGTCCCGCACGGCCAACCCGCTGATCATCCCCAGGTCCACGACATTGCCGTCACGGGCTGGATCGCCGATTCGCCGCAGCGCCTCCAGGACGTCGTCTTCGCTTACACGAACCATTTCCTCTCTCCTTAATTTCCTAATCCCACCGGCGTCCGTTGCACCCAGCGCCGCAAGGTGTCATATAACGTCTTGGCAGGCCGTGGCAACGCGTCCTGGACCGTGTTCTGGAAACAGCTTCTGGAAACAGGGTTTGATAACACGCTTATTCTGACGACTGTATCTGGTAAACGAAGATTGGAAAATTCATGCCGTGGAGCAATCAAGGCGGTGGCGGTAGTGGCGGTAGTGGCGGTAGTGGCGGTAGAGGCGGGGGCCCCTGGGGCCAGGGTGGTGGTTCACAACCACCAAATCTGGAAGATCTGCTGCGCAAAGGCCAGGACCAGTTCAAAGGCATTCTGCCGGGCGGACGCTGGGGTGGCCGTGGCGTGTTCCTGATTTTACTGGTTTTGGTGGCGGCCTGGTTTGCCTCGGGCTTTTACCGTGTTGGCCCGGATGAACAGGGCGTGGTCCTTCGCTTTGGCGAATTCACCGGCTCCACGACACCCGGCCTGCGCTATCATCTGCCGACGCCGATTGAAACCGCGCTGACGCCGAAAGTAACGCGCGTCAATCGGGTTGAGGTAGGCTTCCAGAGCTCAGGCGATTTCGGCCGTTCCTCCGCCCTACGCAATCTGCCGGAAGAAAGCCTGATGTTGACTGGCGACGAGAATATAGTCGACATCAACTTCACGGTGCTATGGCAGATCGGCAATGCCGGACATTTCTTGTTCAACATCCAAAGGCCGGAAAATACAGTCAAGGCGGTTGCCGAAAGCGTTATGCGCGAGGTTGTTGGCGGTTCGAAAATCAACACCGTCCTGACCGAAGGCCGAAACGAGGTTGAGCGGCAGACCCTGGATCTGATGCAAAAGACCCTGGATGAATACGAGGCTGGCATCGTCGTAACCCAGGTAAAGCTGGCCAAGGCCGATCCACCGTCCGCGGTGATTGATGCCTTCCGCGATGTGCAGGCGGCCCGCGCCGATGAAGAGCGCCTGGTAAATGAAGCCCAGGCTTACTCCAATGACATCCTGCCCCGCGCCCGTGGCGAGTCGGAGCGGATCCGCCAGGAGGCGGAAGGTTATCAGAAACAGACCGTGGCCCAGGCGGAGGGTGAAGTATCCCGCTATCTGGCCATTCAACGGGAATACAAGCTAGCCCCGGACGTTACTCGAAAGCGGCTGTATCTAGAGACCATGGAAACCGTGCTGCAGGGCACGACCAAGATCCTGATTGATAATGAAGGCGGCAGCCAAGGCGTATTGCCCTATTTGCCCCTGCCGGAACTGCAACGCCGGGCCGATAATAAGACGGGGACCAAGTAATGAACCGGAATTTAGCAACCATATTGGCGATCATCCTGGTCGTTCTGGCTGTCATCGGCTATGGCAGCATCTTTACCGTGCATGAAACCCAGCAGGCGTTGGTGTTGCAGTTCGGTAATCCCATCAAAACCGTTCGGGAATCAGGCCTACATTTCAAGACGCCGTTCGTCCAGGATGTGCAATTTATGGAAAAGCGGATCCTGGATTTCGACGCGCCGCCAGTAGAAGCCGTGGCATCAGATAAAAAGCGGATTGTGGTCGACGCTTACGCCCGCTTCCGTATCGTCGACCCTTTAAAATTCTACCAGACCGTCAACAATGAAGTTACGGCCCGTAATCGGATGGCGCCCTTGGTAAACTCCAGCCTGCGCAACGTTATTGGCCGGGTGCCATTCGAAACTATGTTGTCTGGCAAGCGTGCCAAACTGATGCACGAAATCCGCGGTCTGGTGAACAAAGAGGCCCTGAAGTTCGGCATTGAAATTGTCGACGTACGGATCAAACGCGCCGATCTGCCGGCCGCCAACAGCCAGGCGGTTTATGATCGGATGCGGGCGGAACGCAAACGTATCGCCACGGAAATTCGGGCCGAGGGCGCGGAACGCAGCCAGACGATCACCGCCGACGCGGATCGCCAACGCACCATATTATTGGCCAACGCGCAAAAAACGTCCGAGATCACCCGCGGCGAAGGCGATGCTCGCCGCAATAAGGTGTTTGCCGATGCTTACACGGAGGATCCGGAGTTCTTTGTCTTCTACCGGTCTCTGCAAGCCTACCGGACCGCTTTGCAATCCGGCGACACCACCATGGTGCTGTCGCCAAATAGCGATTTCTTCCGATATTTTGGCGATAGTTTGGGGCGGTCGGACCTAGGCGTGCCAAAAGAATAGGCTCCCTTGGACACCAGCCAGTAGCCATTGGTCAGGGGTCCCGGCGCAATGACTGATTTGTTGGTGGTAGTGGGCCTGATACTGGTATTGGAAGGCGGCCTCTACGCCGCCTTCCCCACCGGCATGAAGCGCCTGATGGCGGTAATGATCCAACAATCCGACGATGCCTTGCGCCTTAGCGGCCTGGGCGCCGCGACTCTCGGCGTCGGAACTGTTTGGCTAGTAAAGACATTTTTTTAACGGTCGCCCCGCTTCAAATAATGGATAAACTGTTCGGGCGGGCTCGAATTTTCACAGTGAAGTGATGGGCAACTTCGTGATGTTTCAACGCTGCCAAGGTTTTGTCACATTTAATTCCGAAGTCACGGATCAGTAACCGACATGGCGGATAGCTTGCACGGCGTCATGTTTCACAATAACTCTTAGGTCAACAAATCTGGCGGGGGAGCGCAGACCATCCCCGCCGCCTTTGTACAGGGGAGAATTTACGTGATCCGCACATCGATATCCAATCTCTGGACCGGCACAGCCGCAGCCTCCATCTCCGCCACCGTGGCGATCATCGGGCTGCTGTTTTTGCCCATGGCAGGCCAGGCCCGCGGCGCGCCCGATAGTTTTGCCGATTTGGCAGCTAGCCTGTCGCCGGCAGTGGTCAACATCTCCACCACCCAGGTGATTAAGGGCAACAAAAGCCAGCCTGAATTCATGGTGCCCCCCGGCTCGCCGTTCGAGGAATTCTTCAAGGAGTTTCTGGAACGAAACCGGCCCAAGAACCGCGGCCCCCGGAGGGCGACGTCCCTGGGCTCCGGCTTTATCATTGATGCCAACGGTCTTGTGGTAACTAACAATCATGTGATCGCCGAAGCGGACGAAATCAGCGTCCGCCTGTCGGACGGCACGCGACTTAAGGCGGTGCTGGTGGGCCGGGATGCCAAGACCGACCTGGCTTTGTTGAAGGTGGAGCCGAAGGGCAAGCTGCCGGCGCTGAAATGGGGCAAATCAGAAACCGCGCGGGTTGGCGACTGGGTTCTGGCGATTGGCAATCCTTTTGGCCTAGGCGGCTCCGTAACCGCCGGGATCATTTCGGCCCGTGGGCGCGACATCAATGCCGGGCCCTATGATGATTTCTTCCAAACCGATGCCGCCATCAACCGGGGTAATTCCGGCGGACCTTTGTTCAACATGGCGGGCGAGGTGATAGGTATCAACACGGCAATCTATTCGCCGACCGGGGGCAGTGTCGGTATTGGCTTCGCCATCCCCTCTGCCCTAGCGAACCGGGTGATTAGACAACTGGCCGAATATGGCCGCACCCGGCGCGGCTGGCTGGGCGTGCGCATCCAAACCGTCACCGAGGAAATTGCCGACGGCCTGGGCCTGGATAAGGCCGGTGGCGCCTTGGTGGCCGGCGTGGGCGAGGACGGCCCCGCGGGAAAGGCAGGCATTCAGCAGGGCGACGTGATCTTGCGCTTCGATGGCAAGCCGGTCGATGAAATGCGGGCCCTGCCGCGGATTGTCGCCGAGACCTCCATTGGCAAGACCGTCAAGGTCGAAGCCTGGCGCAAGGGCAAGCTCATAACCTTGGACGTCACCATTGCGGAGATGGAGGAGAACGCCGAAAAATTGGCGGAGGCGGGAGGAGAGGAAGCCAAGCCGTCGCGGGCCAAGGATGTGGAGTTATTGGGCATGCGTTTGTCAGCTCTGACGGCGGAGGCACGCGAGACTTTCAAATTGGAAGCATCCGTCGAGGGCGTACTCATTTTGGAGGTCGCAATCGATAGTTCAGCCGCCAAGTATGGTCTCCGCCCCGGCGATCTGATTGTTGAAGTGCAACAGACCCCGATTGCCACGCCGGGCGACCTGGCCCAACAAATCGAGGAAATTCGCAAGGCTAACGAGGCGCGCAAAACGAAGAAGGTGAAGTCCATATTGTTGTTGGTTCAACAACGCACCGGTAACCGGCGTTTTGTCGCACTAAAGCTGGATGATACGGAAATTGCGCCGCGGGAGAACCTACAGCAGAAAAAATAGTGTAAGAAAGCCTAGACTCCGCGTTCAAACTGATATGGAAGCCAGACCATTTTCGAGATTGAAGCGGTCAGTTAAGGCCGCAACGGCGGCCCGGCGTTTGTACGCCGCCGCCCCGATATCCCCGGTGGAGCTGTGCTCTAATTCTAAAGATCTGAGCATTTTCAGAAAGAAAATGCGCTGGGCGCACTCGCGCGAACGAAAAGGCTAGTCCTGCGTCGATGATTATCCAAACTGGATTAGACCTTCAGCTTTGAATTTGTTCGGCCCGGTAGCCCTGCAGATACAGTAGGGCGGTCAGGTCGCCATGGTCGATCCGAGCCAGGGCCGCCCGCGCTAACACCGGCTTGGCGTGATAGGCAACGCCCAATCCGGCGGCTTTAACCATCGCCAGGTCATTGGCGCCATCGCCCACCGCCAATGTCGCCTCAACGGCAAGATTTTGTTGCGTGGCCAAGGACCGCAATACCGTCAGTTTTTCTTCCTGCCCCAGGATTGGTTCTCCAACGCGGCCGTCTAGTTTGCCGGCAACGAAGCACAAACGGTTGGCCTGATGTTGGTCGAAACCAGCGGCGGCGGCCACCCGTTCAGTAAAAAAGCTGAAGCCGCCCGAGACCAGGGCGGTATGGGCACCATGGGCGCGCATGGTGGAAACCAGTTCCCGGGCCCCTGGGTTAAGCCGGATGCGTTGATCATAAACCGCCTGCAGATCGGATTCCGCTAACCCGGCCAGCATCCCGGCCCGTTCGCGCAACGCCTCCGCAAAGCCGATCTCGCCGGCCATGGCCCGTTCGGTAATTGCGGCCACTTGCGCCTTCAGCCCCAGCACGCCAGCCATCTCGTCGATGCATTCCGTGGTGATGATGGTGGAATCCATATCCGCCACTAGCAGTTGTCGCCGCCGTACCGGGCCATCCGGTTGACAGAATAAATCCACCGGTGCCCCAGCCAGGGCTTGGCGCGCTGCCCCGTCAACAGCGTCCATTTCTGCGTCTGTTGGGCTAGAAAATCGCAGATCGCAGGCCTGTCCCGGCGCCAGCCAATCTACCGCCGTGCCCGGCGGTAAAGCCGCCAACGCGATACGGACATGGTCGTCCGTCAAGGGCTTCGCTATAAGAGTTAGAATGTGCACTAGAGACATGACAGACCAGGAAAGACGCTACGGTATGGATAACACCATCCTGATAGCCGGACCGACGGCCAGCGGCAAGTCTGGTTTAGCGATCGAACTGGCCCGGGCGTCCAATGGCATCGTCATTAATGCCGATAGCATGCAGGTTTACCGGGAATTGCGGGTGCTAACGGCGCGCCCCAGCGCGGACGAGGAAGCCGCCGCGCCCCATCGCCTTTATGGTATCACATCGGTGGCGGCGCCGTTCTCGGTCGGGCTCTGGCTGGAACGGGTCCAGGTCGAGATAGCGGCCGCCCGGCAAGCGGGCCGGTTGCCGATCATTGTTGGCGGCACCGGGCTTTATTTTCAAGCTCTGACCGAAGGCATGGCGAAAATTCCCGTTATCCCGGAGCATGTCCGTCAGGCGGCGCGGGCGAGGTTGAGCGAACTGGGCCCTGCGGGTCTGCATGCCGCCCTGGCCGAACGAGATCCCCTTATGACCGGGCGTTTAACGCCAACGGATTCCCAACGCCTGGTCCGGGCCTATGAAGTGATAGAGGGCACCGGGCTCTCGTTGGCGACCTGGCAACAACAAGCCGCCACCACCGCCGTCCTTGCGCCGCCCTGGCATGGTTTTGTCCTGACCTGGCCACGCGAACAGCTATACCACCGCTGTGACGAACGTCTGGCCGCCATGCTGGATCAGGGCGCCCTGGATGAGGTCGCCGATCTGGCTGCCATGGGCCTGGACCCCGGCCTGCCCGCCATGAAGGCCCTGGGTGTGGCGGAATTGATCCGTTATAGCCGTGGCGAGATCGGCCGTGCCCAGGCCCTGGCGGTCGCACAACAGGCGACGCGGCGCTATGCTAAAAGGCAAATGACCTGGTTTCGAAACAAGATGTATTCGTGGATGTCTATATATTTGCAAGATTCGGAAAGTTTTTCAGAAAGAATCATTCCATTAATATTAAAAAATATATTGACCCATCCCCAATGAAGCATTATGCTGCGCCCGCCCGCGCCGCTTTCCGGTCGGAAATATTAGCGCGGCGAATTTCAACAAAGCCTCTCTTTCGGGGGGCTTTGTTGCATTATTCAGTGCAGTGTGCGGTGTCATGCAGCGCGGTGTTTTGCGGTGATCGAGCTGGCCGGCGATGGGCGCCGGGCGGCAAGCCGCATTAGGAGTAGATTATGTCGGGTACGGAACAGAACCAGAAGTTGGATACCCTCAGTGGCGCGGAAATTTTAATCCGGGCGCTGACGGACCAGGGTGTGGAGGTCATTTTTGGCTATCCCGGCGGTGCTGTACTGCCCATTTACGATGCCTTGTTCGGCCAGAACAATATTCGCCATGTTCTGGTGCGCCAGGAAGGCGGCGCGGTACATGCGGCGGAAGGCTATGCACGCTCTACCGGCAAGCCCGGCGTGGTGCTGGTTACTTCTGGTCCGGGCGCCACCAACGCGGTCACCGGGTTGACCGACGCGATGATGGATTCAATACCGATCATCTGTCTGACCGGCCAAGTCGCCACGCACCTGATCGGCAACGATGCCTTTCAAGAAGCAGACACCATCGGCATTACACGGCCCTGCACCAAGCATAACTATCTGGTTCAGGACACCAATGAAATGGGCCGCATCGTCCACGAGGCGTTTTATGTGGCAACGAACGGGCGCCCCGGTCCGGTGGTAATCGATTTACCCAAGGATATCTGTGTCAATCAAGGGTATTACGAAAAACCCGATCTGGAGAACCTGCAGCATAAAACCTACCGTCCGGTAATGGCGGGCAAGGCGGACGCTATCGCAGCAGCGGTGGAGATGATGGCCGGGGCCAAGCGGCCGATCTTTTATACTGGCGGTGGCCTGATAAATTCCGGCCCCGAGGCCTGCGCCCGGCTGCAGGAGTTGGTGCGGCTGACGGGTTTCCCCATTACCAATACGCTGATGGGCCTGGGCGCCTACCCCGCCTCGGATGACCGCTTCGTGGGTATGTTGGGCATGCACGGCACCTATGAAGCCAACAACGCCATGCATGATTGTGACGTAATGATTTGCCTCGGCGCCCGTTTTGATGATCGGATCACCGGTCGTCTGGATGCTTTTTCGCCCAATTCGGCCAAGATCCATGTGGATGTCGACCCGTCCTCGATTAACAAGAATATCAGCGTTGATCTGCCTATTGTCGGCGATGTTGGCCGGGTTTTGGGGCAGTTGCTGGCGCGGTGGAAGGACGGCGGATACAAGCCTGACGAGGCGGCGTTGCGGGATTGGTGGACGATGATCCAAAAATGGCGCACGCGCGACTGTCTGGCCTTCACCCAGGGCAAGGATGTCATCAAGCCACAGTACGCCATCCAACGGCTATACGAACTGACCAAGGGCCGGGATACCTACATCACGACCGAAGTCGGCCAGCATCAGATGTGGGCGGCGCAATTTTACAAGTTCGAGGAGCCGAACCGTTGGATGACTTCTGGCGGCCTGGGCACAATGGGTTATGGCCTGCCCGCGGCGGTGGGGGTTCAGATGGCCCATCCTGACTCCCTGGTGGTGGATATTTCCGGTGAAGCCTCGTTCATGATGAATGTCCAGGAACTATCCACGGCCATGCAATATAAGCTGCCTTTGAAGATATTTATTCTCAATAACCGCTGGATGGGCATGGTTCGGCAATGGCAGCAGTTGATGCATGGCAGCCGCTTTTCGGAAACCTATAGCGAGGCCTTGCCTGATTTCGTCAAATTGGCGGAATGTTTTGGCGCTACCGGCATGGTGATCGAAAAGCCAAGTGAAATAGATGCTGGAATTCGGAAAATGCTGGATACCAAAGGCCTGGTAATTGCCGATGTGCGCGTGGCGCAAGAGGAAAATTGTTTCCCCATGGTGCAATCCGGCGCGGCCCATAATGAGATGATTTTGGCCGATGATCCCGGCTCCGAACTCCCAAAAGTGACCGGCGAAGGCATGGCGCTGGTCTGATCGCGCCGGACAAACCAAGCCAAATTTATCGAATGGACCGGCCCCGGACACTTGGTTCGGCCGATCTGCTTCTATCGAGGACGTCATGAGTGAAAAACCGGAAGCCGCGCCCAAACATACCATCGCGGTCCTTGTCGATAACGAACCCGGAGTCCTGGCCCGGGTGGTGGGGCTATTCTCGGGCCGGGGCTATAATATAGAAAGTCTGACCGTGGCCGAGGTCGATGCCGTCCAGGACCGCTCGCGCATCAACATCGTCACCTCCGGCAACGAGATGATCATCGACCAAATTCGGGCCCAATTGGAACGTTTGATACCGGTGTGCAGCGTGGTCGATTTGACCGAGGAAGGGCCCTCGGTCGAGCGGGAACTGGCGTTGGTCAAAGTCGTTGCCCAAGGCGAAAATCGCATCGAAGCTTTGCGGGTGGCGGATATCTTTCGCGCCCGGGCGGTGGATTCCACGCTGCACTCGTTTGTCTTCGAAGTCACCGGCGATAGCGGCAAGATCAATGCCTTTATCGACCTGATGCAGCCCCTGGGACTAGCCGAAGTTTCTCGTACCGGTGTCGTCGCCATTGCGCGCGGCGCAGACGCCATGTAGACAAGGCTCCAACCATCGCCCCCAAAATTCATCCGCACCGCCTAGGCGCTGCAATCAACAACAGAGAGGATATCAATCATGCGCGTGTACTATGACCGCGATGCCGATGTGAACCTGATCAAAGGCAAAAAAGTCGCCATTTTCGGCTATGGCAGCCAAGGCCATGCTCATGCCAATAATCTAAAGGATTCTGGCTGTGAAAATGTGATCGTTGCCCTGCGCCCAGGCAGCGGCTCCATTGCCAAGGCGGAAGCCGCGGGGTTTAAGGTGATGACGCCGGGCGAGGCCGCCGCCTGGGCTGATCTGGCCATGGTTTTGACGCCTGACGAAGGCCAGGCCGATCTCTGGGTAGACGATCTGCGCGATAAGATGCGACAAGGTACGGCGATGGCCTTTGCCCATGGTCTGTCGATCCATTTCAATTTGATCGAGCCGCGGGACGATATGGATGTCTTCATGATAGCGCCGAAGGGTCCCGGTCACACGGTGCGCTCGGAATATGTCCGTGGCGCCGGCGTGCCCTGCCTTGTGGCGGTGGAGCAAAATGCTTCCGGCAACGCCCTGGAAATAGGACTTAGCTATTCCGCCGCCATTGGCGGGGGCCGTGCGGGCACTATCGAGACTACCTTCCGAGAGGAATGCGAAACCGATCTGTTCGGCGAGCAAACGGTGCTGTGCGGTGGTGTCTGCGAATTGATGCGGGCTGGTTTCGAAATCCTGGTGGACGCCGGTTATGCGCCGGAAATGGCTTATTTCGAATGCATGCACGAGATGAAGCTGATCGTCGATCTGATCTATGAAGGCGGCATCGCCAACATGAACTACTCCATCTCCAACACCGCCGAATATGGCGAATACGTCTCTGGCCCCCGTATTATCGACGAGCATGTCAAAGACAACATGCGAAAAGCCCTGGAGCGTATTCAATCAGGTGAATTCGCGGCCACATGGATGTTGGAAAATAAAGTTAATCAGGCCTCATTCAAGGCAATGCGGCGGCGCTCTTCGGAGCATCAATCGGAAGAAGTGGGCGAAAAACTGCGCGCTATGATGCCGTGGATCGCCGAAGGTCGCCTTGTAGACAAGGCGAAGAACTAGACCAAAACACCGGTCCGGTAATATGCGGCCCCGCCTTGGCAGTTCCGGGGCGGGGTCGTTATAATTCTACTTGCGGCGCGAGTCGAATTAGTCGTAATAACTAATTGGAATCTGGCGATTAAGTCTGGCTGGCAGATCACATATTCGGCGTTGGTTATGGTTCGTCTGCCTTATTGCTGCCCGAATCTGCTATTATGGGTACTAATATAGGCAATCCATCTGCCGCAGCGTAAATTGGTCGATGCTGTACGTTGTCATGTAAAGGGCTTGCTTGATCTTAGGACTTGGTTAATGGAATTCGTTTAATACAGGTCAATGTTAGACGCTGTAATATAATGAATGACTTAGGGCCTTAGAGGCCGGGGGCGGAAATTAAGTGTTTTCCAAGCTGTTTGGGTTATTATCCGCGGACATGGCCATAGATCTGGGCACGGCCAACACGCTGGTCTATGTCAAAGGCCGTGGTATTGTCCTAAACGAACCTTCGGTTGTCGCCATTACCACCCGCAAGGGCAAAAAAATGGTGATGGCAGTCGGCGACGAAGCGAAGATGATGTTGGGCCGGACGCCGGGTAATATAGAGGCTATTCGCCCCTTGCGTGATGGTGTTATCGCCGATTTTGAGGTGGCGGAGGAAATGATCAAACATTTCATTCGCAAGGTTCACAATCGCCGTAGTTTTGCCTCGCCACAGGTCGTGGTCTGCGTGCCGTCTGGCTCCACCGCCGTTGAACGTCGCGCCATTCAGGAATCGGCGGAAAGCGCCGGTGCGCGCCGGGTTTATCTGGTGGAAGAGCCCATGGCCGCCGCCATCGGCGCCGGTCTGCCGGTCACCGAGCCGACTGGCTCCATGGTCGTGGATATCGGTGGCGGCACCACCGAAGTGGCGGTGCTGTCCTTGGGCGGTATCGTTTATTCCCGCTCGGTCCGGGTCGGTGGCGATAAAATGGACGAGGCGATCATCGGTTATATACGCCGCACTCATAATCTG